>Ga0210059_1000261_pt1 | contig 59525 bp, 34 predicted proteins | sample Ectturendosymbi2_FD_188042 | JGI IMG/M metagenome (GOLD analysis project Ga0210059, IMG submission 188042) | Ecteinascidia turbinata endosymbiont from Florida, USA - Sample 2 (SPAdes) (version 2) | ecosystem: Host-associated > Tunicates > Ascidians > Unclassified | place: Key West, Florida... | reverse complement strand
GGTAGTCTTCTTTCCTTTGGTTCAGACGTCTCAATCTTATTGCTTCTCCAAATAAGATTGACTTGAAGGTTGACTGTGGGTGGTGTGATTTTCCGTTTATGAACTGCCTCCCTTCTGCTGTGGGTTTAACGAAGTCTTTAGTAACAAAGCCAAAATCATCGTCAGTAGTTATGCAATGATTAACATCTAGGAATCCAACTTCACCCTTTTGATCGGCTGTGCAAGCTTGGCGAAACGTTAGTTTCATGTAACACATCGGAAGCCTCGCTCTGCGAATAGTTACTTTAATCAGAAAACGACTTTTTGTTTGGTGTTAATCGTTAGCTGGCGTTGAGTTTTATTAAGTTTTTGCCATTTATGCAGTAGTTTTGAGGCATCAGTCTTTGCATGTAGTTTAGCAAGACGTTTTGGTTTTGTTTTGTTTGTCGCGTTTGGGTCTGCGCGTTTTTTTCATTGCAGTCTTGAGGTTGTTTACTTTCTCTGACCTTGTGTTGGCCTTTCCACGTTTCACACCTGTTAGCATTGCTTGCAGATGATAGGACTGACAATGCGTAGTGTTACGTGAATTCGATTTCCTATTAAGAATTTGTAATTGATTCTTTGCTTCTTTCACTTGTGGAGTGAAGTTACTTGACTAATCATATTCAATTTAGTGTGTATCTACAGTATAGCGAACGAGCTTTTAGAGGACGTATGCACTGTGTTATCTCAAATGAGAATCATCGTAACACGTTATCTCGATTAAACTATTTGACGTATGGTTCTAAAACCAGCGCTGTGAGCTGCTTATCATAAATCTGTAGTGAAAGAGTCTTAGCATATAAAAACGTGCCCAATATGATTGTTTGGGTCAGTAAGAAGAATGCTTCATTTTTTAGATTAGTCTATTTAATACAGCTATATGCAACCCGCAGGTCGCATGCGGCCCAGTCAAGGCTTTTATGCGGCCCACTTTAGGTTTTGGTTGTAGTAAAAGTATCCTACAACTGACAACCTGTCCTGGTTTTGATAATCTTGAATTTGAAATTTTTGAGGCATATGTTCCTCAGTGCCTCTTTTACACGTCTGTTCTCATTGTAGTGAGAACGGATGTGATAAAGAGGCACTGCGGAACACACGCATCAAAAATTTCATTCGAACACTTACAGTATATTAGCTAAATTCAGCTTGCTAAGATCACAGTAAGGCATTCAATGTGCGGCCCTCAATAATATGTCATTCAGTGTGCGGACCTGGTCAAGATAGTAACATAATTTTTGGCTCAGTAAGCAATTTGGGTTGGACATAGCTGATTTAATATTTCGGATACATTTAATTAGATTGCAGCGATTCTTAACTTGCGGGTAATTACACCCAAAGGGGAAATTTCACGTTTTTGAGGATATTATAGATCATCGCTTCTGTTGGTTACGTTACACTAAATTATTTTCAACTTTGTTGAATGTCCAGTAAAGTTCGTTCATATGTTGTTTCGTTTCATTTATAACATCATATGTGACGTCATAGTACCGGAATCTCATGTATAGGGCAACCAATTTTTTGACAAAAAAACACGAAATTTTGACTTCTATCAATTTCCTGCGTTTGCAAGTGCAAAATAATTTAACCTTGAGTGTTGGGGTTGACTCAAGCATATTCATGCAGTATACTTCAAACTTATAAAGAATTTGGTTGTTTATCCTTAGGTATGATATGCATGATATATTTTCATATGTACATTAATAACTACAGTAGAGTCAAACCTGAAAACATTAAGTTGAAACACTTATGCATAATGGTTGAGCATTTACCAAACCAAGTAAGTATTGTAAGACCACGTTTCTTGCTTTATCACGTCTGGCCTATGTAATCATGCAGTTGTGGGTAAAACAATACTATTACGTCGGAAGTCGCAACGAACCCCTTATTATATCAGAATTGCAACAAAACTTGCAAAAGCATATCAGTTATCGTTTGTTGTGGATTTAATAAAATATCGATTAAGTTAAAAAACTGTGCTAAATGTGTGAGGTTTCATTTGTCTCATTGAATTCTATCGCTGGATAAAGTGCATCTGCATAAGTGCATTTGTAATAAAACCTTTTCTGTGTAGACCTACCATTATTTTATGTTTTACTTATTTTACAATCAAATTGGAAGGTATAGCCCTCCGCTAAACGCGGCCTTCCCAAAGTGGCGCCCGAGCCAAATTAATTGCTCACTCCTAGTCTAGAGTAAGCTAAAGATTATTAGATGCCTGCAAAGAAACGGAGCTACAAAGAAGCTTTTTTGAAGTTTGGTTTTGTAAGTGTTAATGATTAGGTTTGACTGCTTGATAGAGAAAAGAAATATCAGCTTTCCGATTGGTTATATTCTTCATGGACATTTGACTGCAAATTATGACGTCACTTTGTGTTGTTTGATTATTAACTCATTGCAAGGTGTGATATGTTCTTTTTTAAAAAAGGGGTAACTGCAATCCATCAGGTCCTTCTCAGGGGCAACGATATTAAAAAGGTTAAGAACCACAGAGTACTGAATTAGATACGTTTTTGTTTAAATCAGTGGTTTTCAAACTAGGAACGCAATCCCCAGAGGGGTCGTGAGTAAATATTTTATATGCACAGCTGTATTACATTTGCTCTGTTCGAGTTTCAGGTTGGGGTCGTTGGGTTATAGTGGGTTGTTATGATGGGTCGCGGTTCAAAAAAGGTTGAAAACCACTGGTTTAAATCAACACGCACATCATTTGCGAAGAACAAAAACGCGATGTTAAAAAACGGTGCTAAATACCCATAGCGCAGTAATGTTGCTCGCCACAAAAACAAGAAAAAGAAATTTAAGTTGTTGATGTGCTGAGAACGATCTGGACAGCAAAGTGTGGGAGGCTTTGAAGCACAGGTTTATTTTGGCATCGGTGGGTGAATGATGCATGTGAACGGAAACACAATCTGGCGTCGAGCAGCTGATCGGTGGTGTGCGACATTTTTGTATTTAAGAATACGGAGAATTCACAATCCATTACACATATATGAAATAAAAAATCACAAACAGAGTAGAAAGTGCACGACTCAAGCTTAAAATCGCTCGTTAAAACTCTTGTTATACCGCAGGAAATGTAAAATGCATCTGTGGCGAAGTTCATTATGAAGAGTACGTAGTACAAATTGATTGTACGGGCATCAAAAACAAATGCCGCTTGGCTGACGTATATGTACGAAACCCTGTCTCGGTTTACAGTGCGCTAGTACTCGGATAATATTTTGATGACACGTAACGTGTTTTTGACTGCTTCTAATTGCATTAAACTAAAGTGTTTTCAGTCGGATTTAGTGTTGGCAAACAATGTTCCCTCTAAGGTGCGCAAATGCGCAGTACCACCAGAGCATTTGCGCAGTGAAATATCGTTCTTGCAAACTTGCAACATTCCAAAACATTAAAGTATGACGACAAAGAGAAGCTGTTTGGGTTAAATGTGTAGTTTTTTTGTATTTTGATAAAAATTTATACTTATTCTAATAATTCACAAGGATTGCAATTCACGTAGAACTCTGCTAACTCAGCCTAAAAATATTCATGTTCGCCAAAAAAAACATTTGGTTATTGTAAAATGTTCCTAAATGGAATACTGCTGGTAAACATCAACTCCATGCTAAACACTCGGTCAAAATGGTGTATATCAGCGCTCTTCAACCGGTGTGCACGGTCCACCAAAATATGCGTGGGGTACACCGCTACGAAAGGGCTCACATGCAACAACAAAGCCATGAAATATTATTTCCTCGATTTTGTTGTGTGTTTTATGTAATATTGTAGTGCAATAGCCTCTTTGCAGAATGTTTTTCACATCACTTTTCACCTCGGTTTACCTTTTAAGTAAATAGCGTGCATGAGTGCGTCCAACCATCTTTTAAGGGTGCACCATAACGAAAACGATTGAAGAGCACTGGTGTAGAGGACTAAACAGCTGAAAAATATGGCAAAGAAGTTTGGGATTGGACGGGGGAATTTCATCTTTTTCGCTGAGCTCTTGTCATTCAATGAAAAGTTTGAGCTGTATTTGTTAAGTAAATTGCAAACTGGTATAGTAGAATCTCGCTACACTCCGGATGAACACGGCTACACTCCAGAATAACTGGATGACGCAAAAAAATAAAATAAACCCATTGCAAAAACTAGCTATTTACAAACCAATCTCGTAGGTTACAGAATTATTTGAAATGGAATGAAAATCTTGACAAATTATTCTTTACACATGCGAACGTTTTTACAAGCAAATAACGAGAATTATAACATTGTAAACAAGCATATTTCGATTACCTGGTAAAGTTCCTTACTTGTATTTATTTAAAGCATGCGCAAGGATAACCAGTTGACAGTGCTGTTGTTAAAACAAAAGTGTTGTTTTCGTTTGTGGATGATTCGTTATATTTTATTTAAATCTTTTAAAAAAGTATATTGATTTTTATTGTTTTCTAACTACATTTCCCTAAGTATTTAGATGCCTCACTCCTTTCCGAGATAAGTCAAACAGTCTTTCCCAGAAAGCTCTGCATGTCGAAATTACTCCACAATGATAAAAACTCAGTTTTAAGAGCTTCTTATGCTATCCCATAAAAGCTGTTAAAAGTGGAAAAAGGTGTAAAAATAAGACATTCATTTGTACAGGACGAGACCGAACCTTCAATAGAATGATGAAAGAGTCGTAACTAAGCTTTTCTTTATGCAGTTTGAACAAATCATCTCAGTCGTTCGATACACGGTGGAAAATAAAGGTAATTTGAATGTTGCTGCTATTTCATTTGATGCCACTGACCATCAAAAGTTGACCTCGTTGGTATTACCGCTATGCAGACATTGTGCAGCGGCAAGTTGGTTCTGGCAACTGATCGCCCGGACAGCGACGCCGTCAGTGCTCCAGGAATATTTGTGAAAAATGATGAAAGTGCAACTTTCAAGAAGTTCAAAGCAAGCAACACGTCAACTGAAGTACGAGACGTTTGAAAATTACCGAGATATGATGGCGAAACTGATGTAGTCATTTGCCCTGTTCCTTGTTTTTTGAGTTAAAGCGGTACAGAAATGCTCTAATTTGTACACTGTGGTAGTTTGTTGTTGCCAGCCGTTCGAAGTAACAATGTTCGAGCCCAAGTCAGTCGTGCTGATTCCTTGTCATGCGCAACTCATTCGCACTGGCCACGTTCATAAACTGTTCGCCTAAAGATCGTATGTGCTGAACGAAGCCACTGAACTTTCGATTTTGCATCTGATACACGCTTGTAGTTCTCCCACGGATTTAATTTGCTAGTTTTTTTAGCAAACGCCAGTGCTTCGATAAATTCAATAAGAGGCAGCCTCTTACCTAGAAAAGTGTGTTTTACCTTTTTGCGGATGTGCTAATAACATCGGATTGACTTTGAAAAAAAACATGTACATTAGCTTTTTTTGTTATTGCTCACAAGGTTAATTTTTTTCCGAGTTTTCATTTTAATGTGGGCGGGACTATAAAAACGCGAACAGATACATAAGGTTTGCATAGAGACCGTTTGGGTCTCTCAAAACACCTTTGAAAAAGACTGCAGGTGGAATTATGTTTTATCTATTCTGAACAAAGCAACACCGAAACAAAATTATCGTGTTGTGGGGAGTAACAACATTTCCTAAAATCAAATATAAACTGCTTATTCAGTGCTATGTCCAATCTCTTCTCTAGTACTCTGACGTGGATTGCTCGGCGCGTGCGTACCCTTTGTTTTTATGTATATTTATACACACGCAGATCAGTAACGACGAAGATGCCAGCATGAGCGATATATTTGACGAGTCGATCTTGAAAAACAGACATAAAGGCGTCAATCGCTACCTGAAACCTTTTGTAAACAGCCCTGCCAGTTCAGAAGAACCACAGTTAGCCTCGCTTTCGGCTGACCAGTTGCCGGACATTTTCAAGCAAACTCCTGGTTCCAATAAAACAAAAACTCCATCCGAGCAAGTTACGTCAGCACGCGTTGACGCAAATACTTCAGAAAGGAATGGCGAGGCCGATGATGTTTCGTTCCCGCTTAAAAACAGATCACCTGAGAACGCAACGCGTGAAAAAGGCATCGAACACTCCAACATGAATACCCCGAAAAGTTCGACGCCGACAGGGCAAAATGGTCCTGTTGCTGACGAACATGCCTGCGAAAAATCGACATTGATTTCCGAACGGCCCGTGTTGTGTGACACTGACAAGAATGTTGAATCTGTCCACCCAAATATTGCGACGTCACCAGAACAAAGTGTATCAGCGAGTAAGAACTCGAAGTTGACCAGATCTGCGTCTGGAGGTCGCAGCGACGCACGGAAAAAACTTCTGCTGGAATTTGATGAACCGTCTGATCCATCAGACGAATTCGTCTCTAACTCTTCAGACCAGCAAATGTCTGACGACGAGAAAGTAAGTCTGTTGCTGACGCATTGTCTTTGACTGTCAGTTGCAAAGGCACGCAGAGGAATGCTGAAATAATGAAAGTGCCGCTTTTGATCTGCCAGCTTCTGCAACTAATTATCAATTTCTTGAGCAACGATTGTATTCGGGTCCAATGTCTGAAGTCGAAATAAAAAGCGGGGAATTCCAATATGATGTCGTGCTACTTGACAGTGGTTCCCAATCTGTTTTTTTTTTCGCTGAAGCATTTCGATCATTTTTAGTTGAGATATTTTGGTCACTGAAACATTTCGGTCATTTGTCTCACAGTTATGTTAAAACTCGCTGTAAAAGTGTGTTTTAGCCTATATTTTGAAACATTCCGATCGAAATGACTTAATTTTTTTCGGTCATTTTAGAAACGTTTCGCTCTATGACAGAAAAAAACAGTTCACAACCTCGCAAGTTATTGCTTCTTACATGATAGCACTGGTCAAAAGCATTTTGTTATCGGTTATGGTGGTCCTTAGATTTTGTGAGGCTTTTCTCTTCCGCCAGTCGTGTGCCAAACTCAAAATTTTATTGCTTGTCGAACATCCTGATTTTAAAGCCGTCATTGGAAGCCAGGTGTTCGTAATGTGTTATTTTTGTTTCGTCAGTATTCCTCAGCTGAATCCCCAGAACCGGAAGTCCATTGTATGAAATCTGCGAACGAGTTGGCTCGTCAGCAACTTCTGCAGAAAATATTGGATGATAGCGATGACGAGGAGGAAGACGCTGACGTCGAAAATCTGCTGAAAGCTTCAACACCAAGTTGGTTCTGAATTTTCTTCATAGCCCTACGATGGTTTCGCTATAGGGTGGAATGATCGTTGGACGTTGATTAGCCCTGGTTGGCAGGTTGATTCAGCAATTTTCCAAATTAGTTGGGGGATAGCTTTTGTTAAGAGCTTGTGTTTCCTCAATATACGCACAGGCTAAGTTGAGTTTGTGTCGGAAATCGTTTGGTAAATTTGGTTTGATTTATGGATCGAATGTAATTCACAAACCCGCATTCATGCAACTATATTGAAGTATGAGATCTAACTTAGTTCACAGTGCGGTTTGATAATCGTGTGCTGTGAAGGTACTGTTCCTTAAATGAGATAATGTATTCATAACCGATTTTGAGAATTGAACCAAAAGTGCCTTAATATAGAAATACGAAACTATTATTGACGCAGTAATTATGCTGAAAGCTGTTAGTTTCGAATTTTTCTTGCTTCAGCAGTACTTATGCAAGCATGATGTATGCGTTGAAGTAGTTACGTTGAACTGTGGTACTGTATAGTACACACAATATTCTGTTTTTTTCTTTTCTTAGCCAATTGTTTTTTCGTTAGTTGCATGGTGTGCGTGGAGTTTCTTCTGACTTGGCATTATGTGAGCCACATATCTTTTTCCAGTAAACAAAACCAAACGGCACAATGTCGTCCGATCTGATGACACTGATGAGGAGGTTGCTTGTGCTGAGCCGAAAAGACACGAACAAGAAAACTCATTAAGTGAAGCAGATCAAACAAATGCTCACTCGGACAACGAGGGTGTGCGTCCGTCTCGGTATAGAAATCCACTTTTCAATGTAAGTTACTTCATAATATCACCATACATATGTTTCAGGTATTTTTCATGCACAGGTAACTCTTAAGACCTGACAAAACGGTTGACGACTGCCAGAATTGACATTAATGTTTTAGGAGCACAGGCGCATTTTTCAATAACTCAACAAATGTTTTCAAGCTCATCTGCCATGACAAACCAAAGTATTTTTGAGTAGGAGGGTTAAGGCCAATGAGCCACGCGCATGGACTGCGTTTGTCTTATCAGCGAATTCCCTCGCGGGACTCAGTAACGAAGCTTGCTCGTCCATCGAAATGCCAGACTTGTTTACGTTAAAATGGCATTGGTGACCAGATCTTGTACAACAGCACCGCTTTTTTATCGCCCTCTGGGCAAACAATGCTATCTTGGACTTGACCCCCTCCTTACTGAAAAAGTACAAAACTTCTACATATTTCGATAGGACTGCTCTACAGTACATTTCGAAAAAACCAGCTACTGAAGGAATCAGGATAATAAGTGTTTTTTAAGTCTTTTCAAAATGTAGTTGAAAACTGACTTACCCAGATGTGGGTACCGTTACCTGAGTAGGAATTTCAAAATGTGTTTTAATGACATCTGGGAACGCCTGAACTTTGATGCTTATACGTTGACTTTTTGCCGGTTACAGTAAAAAGACTTTGAAGCAGTCGCCGAATGTTCTGCTATAATTTACTGTAAATGCGAATTACAGTACATTGTACACCAAATACAGGTTTCAAAAAGCTTTTGCACGCGATCCGAACTATTGTGTTCGCCGCCGCTGCGCGCTGCTGCTACGGACTGCTATTTTACTGAGCAAAGCTAGAGCTGATCTCACCAGCTACTAATAATCTGCTTTCATTGTGCAATGGTTGCATACTGTGTGCAGCTGTGGTGCTGCAGCATTTTGAGGCCGATCGCAATGTATGCTGTGCTGCGGTAAATGCACGTTTCTCGCGACTAGAAACCTCTGCATGAATGAACAAGCGAGTTATTTGAGAGTGTCATCAAAATACTGAAACGCTGACATCAGGCTTCGAAAACCTACTGTGTAATTTCAAAGGATAGAAGGAAGTCTGTCTCGTGGAAAAAGCAGGTGTTTTCCCTTTGTTGATGGTGACGCGAATGCTGTAGTTCACTGATGTTGATATTAAACGACCGCAAAGCTCCTCGTTTTATGTTGTTCGACAGCACGTGGTGTTGCAGACTGATATAAGCGGCAATACTGATCAACGCTTTAGCATTTATTTAGAATGTTGTCAGTGAGGAAAATGAGTTGTTTTCAGGTCTCCATCTCTTTGTCCGATGGTGAAATGTGCGCCAGTCGCAGTGGGAAAAAGCGCAAAACCTTCGGAGAAGCGAAGTCTGAAAAGGTGAAACGGTTAAAATTTTTTTTGCATTGTTGCAACGTTGAAAAAAGCGATGCACGTTTCCTTTGAATGAATTAGTGATGTCTGAAATCACTGCACAGTTCGCTAAAAGAAGAAAGCTCCTTGTCACCGAAGCTCTGCGTGAAGAAAACCTGTCGGACGAAGAGAAGATGCTGCTGAAGACCAAATCCCAGGGGGCGAAAGGTTTCAGTAAACCGGTCACTGTCAAAGTGCTCCTGTCTGATATGAAGTACGACGCAAATTTGAAGCATTTGCTCGAAAAAGCAAAGGTATGGCGGGAAGTTCTCTATTTCGAGCTTCAGTATATTCCTGTTATTTGCTTTTAAACTGTCATCTGTGGCGATTGTTGATTGCCCATGTCTCTAAGTTCAAATCCTATCTCTGTCGAGCCAGTAGCACCAAATTCAGCACGCATCGATGCATTACAAAGGAAAATCGTTTTACCGGCATCTTCAGTCCCAGCAAATTCAAATAAAATGGGTGTGGGCAAATTGTTACTTTCATAAAACAAAGAGCAAGGGTGTGAACACCTTTCAATTTGCAAAGAGTATGTTCTCTAACAGAAGACCCGCTATGGTTGTTAACCATTAGCGTGACAGATCTTATTGTCTGGTGTTCTTCTGAGTATAGAAAGTTTTGACAACGCGAAGAACTTTTTCAACCTCGGTGTGGTTGTACCTCGCGTTGTGCGACATGCACACGTATAATTTTTTTAATGTTTCTACAAAATAAGTTTAACCTAGCACTACGTAATGGATATTTTATCTTACCTCCACCAGTCATACTTTTATGTCATTGATCGTTTCACAGATTAACTGATTTTTAATATAGAAATTTCTGATCTTTAGTTCCACTCGTTTAACCTGTGAACAAGTAGCTAGAAACTACGTAGTACCCAACAAGCGAGAGCAGCTTGTTTGTTGTAAGTTGTTTAAAACTTGTGACGCAAGTCCTTTGTAGACCACAGCAGTCGTCACTTTAGTACACAGTGGTATACTGGTGTGTCTGCGTGGACAATTTTATGAGCTGCACCTTGTGTTACATAATACCAAGGAATCTGTTAAAGACGAGTCTTCTACGAGCTCTGAACAGCCCGACGTCAACTGCACCGACCAAGTTGCCGGCGAAACATCTTCCACGACAAACGCACCGGAAACGAACGACGCGAATTCTGACGAGAAGGCGACTTCCGGGGATGCCCCTGCGTCCAAATCTTCAGTGATTCTCCTCGAATCGGACGATGACAACTGTCTGGATTCTGACTCCGAGAACCCTGGAGGTTCCGCCGACAACGGCGTCATCCCCGAATCGGATCTCGAATTGCTGGAGAGCGATTGTGAAAAGCGTCCCGAAAGCAAAGAATCCGCGATTCCTGTTGGAAACGAAAAACCGACTGCGGTTCGACAAAACCAGCGCGTCCTGTCGTCAGGCGATGACGAAAACGTGCCTGACCCCAGCTGCGCTAAGGACGAGCTTTCCGCTGGCGCGTTCGTAAAGCGCGAAAATCGAAGCAGTGACGATGCAACGCCGATGCCGTCACGAAGAAACAAGCGCGGATTGTCGAGCAGCGATGAAGACCTGCCTCGTTTCTTCCGAAGTAGATTGTTGAAAAAGGAGCCTTTGAATGGCTTCCCCAATTTCATAAAACAAGAAGCAGACAGCAGCGAAGACTTCATCAAGAAGGTAAAAAACATTAATTCCTTTTGCGTTGAAGTGCCTTGACGACCAACGAAGTTGACCGAAAGGCACAGCGGTCTCAAAGATAATCGCGCAGGGTGTTCGCGTCGAAAAACTCGCACTTTGTGCTGCAGCGCGGAGCCCCTGCAAGGGCGACGCAGCTAAATCTGCTCGCCGTGTGTTTCACTAAGAAATCGATCTTACGTCATTGACGTATCTTCAATCCTGTTAATTGCAAGCAAAAGCTTGCGGGTGAGATGATGAAAAACTAAAGCAAGACTTTACGAAAGCACGCGAACTGTATTTTCACACACACACTGTGACCAAGGCCTCCTGGTTAATCGGCGGGCGGCGCTGACGACACTTCCAACAGCGTTGCCAGTTGTAACAGCGGACGTCCCGATTTTCGGTTCCAGTGGGAGTTCCGCTTCCTAAAAATGAGGGCGACTATCGGTGACATCATCCAGGCGCTGAGAGGTCTTGTTTATCGAGAAGGCCTTGCTATGACACAGTGCTGTTATCACCGAAACCAAAAAGCAAAAGTAACGCCATTACCGGTCGGCTGGCTTCAAGTAGTCGCTGCTATGAGTCAGACAAACTACTCTCTGCGCTTGTGGCCTGTTCAGCGAGGAAACTGCTGACTGAATGAATCGCTCTGTTGCAACGCATTGCGAAAAGCAACAGTTTTGCTTTTGCACCAGCCAGGCATTGCAATAGTTGCTGAGCATATAATTCGCGTGAAGACCTTCGCTCGGAAAATTCCCAAGCGTTTTCGGTGCCACGCAACTTAAGAGAATATTTGCTTAACTGCTCTGGTTTGCAAAATATTTTTGCGTAGGATTTTCTTGTTTCTTTTTTGTCTTGCACCCAGGGGCAAGGGGGGCACAATTGCCATTGCGCCGAATCACTGCGAGGGGCGCAGAATCAGAGTTGTAAACGAGCCTCATTTTGAAGCCCTAACCCGACCCGAGCCCGACATTTTTTTGAAGCCCGATTTAGGCCCGAAAGCCAAATTTACCAAGTGAATCAAACTCTGCGCAGCTTCAGGTATCAAAAAATATTTTGTATGGGTGTAGCTGGAGGTACACGGTTTTATCACACTCAAAATAGCAACCATCTTGACCAAAGCATTAACTTAAACAAGCACAAACGTAGCTTGCTAGTCAATTATAATACTGCGAAATGTAATGTGTCTCAAGATCAAGCAAACTGTCGCGAAATTATCCACGATGGCGCTATGTGCATAAAAGCAGTATAGGGCTATAGGCATGAAAAGCCGGTTTGTAGAAAACAAGCCAAGAATCGAGTAAGTGATTGATCGATAGCAACACCATCGCCAGCACTGTCGCCTTGTGATAAAGAGTGTGAGACTAATCTGAGCAGAGAACATAAGAAAGCAGCTGTGTTTACAAATAGGATTAGCTGAAGAAAATCACTTCACTCACAGAAGTCGCTGCGGTGAGAATAACAAATGTAGTTCAAGAAAGAAAAAATTGTTGCTTTGAATGGTATAAAAAGCTTGTGTATGCAGGCCCGAAATCGGCCCCAAACATTTTGACAAACTTAAGCCCGAACCCGGCCCGACGCACAACTCTGCGCGGAATGACTGCGGGAGGCGCCGAAAAGTCCCAACAATCTCACCAGTACTTCCTTCAATACAGTAAATTTGCTTCCGTGAGACCTCAGGTTCGAACATGAGGTCGCCAAAGTTGCTTCTTGCCCCGGGTGCGCCATCTAACCTCGTTACGCCCCTGCTTGCACCATCTTTTATACCAAATTCCCACCAATGTGAGAACCGTAGGTAGTGCGTTATTTGAAGTTCAAGATAAGTTTCAACTGAACTTCTTTTCCGGTCAAAGGAATCGTTTTCCTTTGCTGCCAAATGATCAACAAGCGACTCCATTGAGGTTTCGGCATGCCAGTAGTTGAACGTTTAGTTTGATTTCAGTTTTTGCTCTTTAGGTCTTAACTTGCAAAAGCTGTCCCTTATTTCGTGACTGTTGCTAGAGTATGCGTTCATCACTCGTTTATAGCGGCGATAAATTCGCGATGTACTTGCAGCCGTTTTGTCAGTTTAATCTGGCTGTTTTCAAACCAGACATTATGGGATCAAGATTTGTTTTAACTGAGATACAAATCTACGGGACAGTCTGCAAGTTACGCGGTCGCAAGTTACGCCTAAAATCTTGCTTTTCCAGCAATCAAATGCTCACAGTGAATTGATGCTGACGTTTGCACTCTGTTTAGGATTTCCCATCATCATCATCCAAACCGAAGCGGCGGCGACGCATTGTCATGGGAGACAGTGACAGTGACAGTGACAGCGACAGCGACGACGTCGTGTGTATGTGTTGCTTTTCATCGTCCTAGTTAACCGTCTCTATTTTATTCGCACCAAACCTTCTGAAAGGGTTCACTTTCGTCGAGGAGCACCTGACTGGTTAACAATTCTGATAGTTGTTTGTGCATACGCACGCAGTCGCAACGTTTTGGTGTTTTTGTTTTTACGACCAGATCGAATGCATGTGGGCAGTAGATGGCATTAATGTTCATCCCTTACCCCATTTTTTAATTAGTATTCGTAAGTCAGAGTGTTACAATGTAAAATATGCGCCCTACCTTATACCCTGTTAAAGCTTCGTTCCATGTTCTCAGCCCATTGTCGGAAAGAAATCTTCGTGTTTACGTTAGCGTGATACTGTAATCGTTCTTGTTGCAACGGAGTCTTTAAAAAAGCTTTTCAAATTTCGGGTAATTGCAAACACCTGTACACACGAATAAATGGTTTATATTTGTGATATTGGGAGAAACCTATTTTGCCCAGATATGGGCAGGAAGCTTTGCTGGTTATCATCGTGTTCTTTGACGCTACAATTTGTGTGGGCCATCCAAGTGTCACTACGATATTGATAAGAATCTAAATTTAAGCATTCTTTGTAGAATCGTTTGGTCCGTATACTGTGCTGTAATTGTTTGAAAGATGTTTCTGAGACCTCAATCGTAACGAATTGTTTTAATGTGCTCATTCCAGAAGTTGTCTTTTATAACTGTGCAGGTATATCAGATATGTCGCCAAAAAAGAGGTCGGGGAGAAGGAACATTAGAAAAATCATTGACGATGTCCAGGTGAGTCAGGAGACCCAAAACGCAGAGAAAATGGAGATTGAAAGAAGAAAAAGGCTCGAAGAACAAGATGATCTCGAGGAAGAGGTTCTTACTATATGTTGATTATGTGTGCACCTGACCCCAAAAGCTGTACATCTTGCGTGCGAGCGCAAAGCTGTTAAAGTGCGGCCAATTGAGATTGTTTGGTTGGCGTCAAGGAATGAAGGGTTGGTAGCGATGTATGGGGAACTCTAGAATTTGTGTGAGTCGAAATCGAAAAATGTAAACATTTTTTTAGATTTTCTGGAGTATTGAATCAATCGAAATTATTAAAGTAGGGTCGAAGAATGCCATACTTGCATCGCTGGTTTTTGAATCGGGTTTTTTCATCCTTGTTACAACATACCAGACGCAGCTGCATGCGTACAGCCATACCTAAACTGCATTTTCGACGATCCTGTTCAGTTTAGTATAGCAGGGATCCACCGCGCGGTGCTGACTGAGGTAGCTCTGTGTGGAGGTTCACCAAATGCGTTGTGTTGTGCTTTAAATTAGTTTGCGAATGTTGGCTGAGCTGTTCAGCGTGGACGAGTAACGAAATCTCTTCTTCCCAGGCCACTGGCAATGCTCATTTTGAACTCCAAGGTGTATAGGAGATTGCTAGTGGTTGTCTCTAAATTCTGCTTTCCATGTTTAAACCACTATTTTCGGCATCCTCGTTTTGTTTTCCTTAAATCATACTCGTATCTCCCGGTAAGCCATTACGATTAGTTGATTAGTTGCGAAGGCGAAAAAGTGATTACTTTTGTTACATCTGTGTCACTTACCTTCTAATTTTGGGGGTTGAAGAGGAAAGAATCTTAACGATTTTCCCCAAATTGTATCATAATCGCATTTTGACCCCGAAGAAATGGTAACGTTAGCAAAGAAAGTTATGTTTATGGCTACCCCAGAGTCTAGCATCCTCTTGTCTAAATGCTTGCCAAATTACCTTTTCTATATTTTCATGCATCAGTAAAATTTGTGCAAATTTTCTGCGAGCATTATCGTTGCCTTTCCATCTTTCAACAACTAACATTCTCTCAGTGTAAAATGAGCGTCGACCTCGAAATCTCGGGTTGCGCCCATATTCAGAAAAGTCATACTTTCTCGCAGAACTTGCGACTTTGTCGGTGTTATTTCGACTACGGTTTGATATGTCCTTAAATCGCTGGCATGGACAAATTTAAAATTCATCACATAATGCTGTAAAGCTGGTCAAGAAGCAACGCTTGAAATGTTGTGTGTAAAGGTTATGATTTCTGTGTTCTCTTAGGTTTTCCCAGGATTCCTGCATAACTCTGGAATCCTAAGAATAAAACATAAACTTGTTTAGTGTTGCTTTGGAATCGGGCATCTCTTTTGGAACATTAGTTTGTGAAATAGTTCAGATTGCGGTTCGTGTAAGTCACGGCTGTGCTGTTGGACAAAGTAGTGTCTACCGTTTTCTTTAACTTCATGTCTTCAACCAGGTAATCGTCATCGAGGACAACACTGCGTCTCCGAACAAGAAGATCGCCACTCGTCTTGTTCTGTCTAAAAAACCGTTCGTCGAAGTGAGTTATATTGTATTTGTGCAAAATAAACTTTAGCTGACATCGCTCGAGAAGCTTGACTGCGTGGATTGCTGACGGTGGTTTGGACGTGGAGTTCGACTGTGTCTAGTTTTTTTCGCGTTGCGGATTTAGTCCGATATTATTCTGGCGAGAACTTAGTCTGCGCTGTACAAGCTTTTCATTGTTGTCTGTTGCTACCGTGCTTGATGTTGCGAAATTCGTTTTAAACGTTGTGTGAAATGCTGGTCGGCTTGCTGTTAGCGCCAAGGGTGCCTTGGCATTGTCTTTGCTTCCACTCCTTGTCATTTCATTAAAATCAAAACCGTGAATGAAATGCAGTTTCATATGCAGAGTTACTCATGACTGCATTGGCAGACTCATAAAATGACACGAACCAGCAGTGTAGAGAAAAACTCGTACCCAATTAAGCGAAGCGACATCAAACCTAGGTTGTGGCGTTCTGCGAGTTTCCTGCGACTGTAATGCGATCGGTATTGAGAAACACTGGTTGGTATTGTGCCTGACAATTTTTTTCATTCGAAAAACTAAACTGTTGTCGTGTTGTTAGGTTGATCCGAAATTGGTCCGTATCCTGAAGAAGCATCAAATTGACGGCGTTAAATTCATGTGGAAGAATGTCATAGAAACTGTCACGCAGTCAAATCGAGGGCACCAGGGTGGTTGCATACTAGCCCACTGCATGGGTCTTGGCAAAACGTTACAGGTACATACAATTTTATGTGACAGTAATGAAGTTGTTCGCTGTAATATTGTTTTAGGGGCTTGTTAATACTTCTAAATTGGAGTTTCATGTTCGTTTAAAATCACTGCTAGTTTGTCGAAATTTTTATGCAATCTTGACAATCTTAGACAAGTATCGTTACTGTTTGCTGCAAGTTTTATCTCCCGGCATAAATTATACGGTCTTACAAAACTAACGTTGACGACCTGGCGGCAAATGTGAATTTTCCTCTGCAAAAACACTTGCATGCAGAATTTCGTGAGTCGTTTCTTTTATCAACTCGTAGTAACATATCCCAGGAAAGATGCAACTCTACCCAAAGATGTTGCTTGTTTATTTCCAACTGAAATCGTGCTTGTTTTAGCACCACTACGTCAAAAAAACTCCACGCATGAGAAGGACATTCAAGCGAAATACTAAACATTAAGATTTTTTCGTGCACTTCGTCTTATCATTGGACAGCGCATAAACTTCTATAATGTGGTGTAACGACAAACGTCGATGTGCTTGACATTCCCAGGTTGCGTGCTGTGTTATGAACGCATCAGCGACCCTTACTTTTTCAATATTTTTTCTCGACATACTACTGTAATGGAGGTGTAGGAACCGGAGTGCAGGCCTTTGCAATTGGACGAGAAAGAAGGTTGTCCAAATCTGCGCGGTAACTGGAAATAGCAAAGATTTGCGATGTATTGAATGTGATCGGTCAGCTTTCGTTACTGTTGACCGGTTTGCTGTGTGATGTTGTTGCAGGTGATCACTTTCCTGCACACCGTGCTGTTTTCAAACGAACTTCCTCGATTAAAGACAGCGCTTGTTCTGTGTCCTCTTGGTACTGTCTCTAACTGGTTGCACGAGTTTGCGTACTGGACAAGTCGAAGTGGTAAAAGACTGGAAGCCTACGCATTGCCCAGGCAGTCACCCAGTCCTCATCTTCGAGCTTGTGAACTGCGGGTAAGTAACGATGTCGCTCGTGCCACGAAGTTCACGACAAGCGAAAGCAACTGCTGCTTTCCATCTTTTTTTGTTTGATCACTTTTTGCCCTGTGTTGCCTGACGTTTTTTGATGATGTCAGCGATAAATCAGCCGCTCGCTTTTATTGATTCATAGAAGTGGCAAGGGCGGGGAGGTGTGATGGTCATCAGTTACAATCTGTACCGGACCATGTGTAGTGACAAGCAAAAATGCGACCAGTGCTACAAAGACATCTTTGTCCAAATATTGCAAGACCCAGGTCCAGATATTGTTGTTTGCGACGAAGGTCATATCATAAAGGTGAGTGTTTTTTTTCATCCAAGCTCTCATCGGATTGCGTTGAGCACAAGATGGCAGCATGTAGCTTTTGTGTGTCCTTTGCAAAGGGCGCTGTTCGTCTCGAGATGACGCGGCGCCTTGCCATTGGTCTGTTCGGTGGTTTCAGCAGTTGTCAACCTCGCAGGTGTACTCCTGCTAATTCAATGTTTTTTTGAAATGTTTCACCTGTTTTCTTTTGTGTGCTTACAGAACATCAAGACCGATTTGTCGACCACGGTTGGTAAGATCAAGACTCGAAGAAGGATCGTTTTGACTGGAACGCCACTCCAAAACAACCTCATGGAATATCACTGCATGGTCGACTTCGTCAAAGCTCGATTGTTGGGAAACGCCACAGTAAGAAAGCGTTGCCCAAACTGTTGTTCGATCTTTGACGAAGTGTGCTGAAAGCTCTCAAATTGATTTACCACGTTCTGAGAGCATGGTATTGAACCGCTGTTTCAACCACATTTTAACAGAATGCTACTGATTTTATTACGTTGTTGAAAGTTTTACTCCATTCAGCTCGATTTGCCACCAGTTTCTTATCAACAGCGGCGTTATTCCCTTTTTGTGGACAGGAATTCGCAAATCGTTTTGCGAACCCGATCATAAACGGACAGCATGTCGATTCGACGAAGAGCGACGTCCGCTTGATGAAGGCTCGCTCGTATGTTTTGCATCAACTGCTGGCGGGGTGTGTGCAGCGAAAAGACGTCGACGTTTTAAAGGAGCACCTCCACCCGAAGTTCGAATATGTCATTTACGTCAGACTCTCCCCATTGCAGGTCTGCCGCTGTTGTTTGAAGCGACGTTGCTGTTGCATCAGCTCTCGTTCATTGCAAACGTAACGCAATGCTTTTCAGATTCGTCTTTATGAAACGTACCTTAAACGATGCACGGATATGAAAACTAAAAGTGAATGCCTCTTTTCCAACTTCCACCGCTTGCTGTTGGTCGTTTGCCATCCCAGAGCGTTAGTCTTGTCGGAGCAGCGACATGATGCCAAGGTCTGGTGGTGTATTTGTTACACGTAGTATGTGTTTTTTCGCTTGACTTGCGAATCCTCTGAGGTGGTCTTTGCGTACCGAAACTAGTAAATGACTCAGGAACTGCATGAAAGGGTCATTCTTCGTTTTTTTTATGCCGTTTATTGTGATTTGAATTTGTCCACCAAGGCATTGCTTTTTTAAGAACAATGAGCACGGAAGCAATTGGTGCAAATATGAAAAATTAGTCTAATGTTATTCATGTACTTCTACCTGATCATTTAAGATTTTTCAAAAGAAAAAATGCTCTTGCATGGTAAATTCTAAAAATGATTCGTAACGTAGGTTTCTCGTGTTTGAAAGTGACCGTTTAGCACGTAATCATTTAAACGTTATACAAATTGTTAGATGCGATTTTTAAGTGTGTGTGCGAAGAATTTTCATGAAACAATTCACTGACCCCGATTTAATTACGATTAAATATGATCAGTTGAAATACTTTCGCTTCGGCTTATTTGCTATGTGCAATTTAACATGATGAGAGATGGCGAGTAACTAGCAGTAAGTTTCTTGCACTTGGTTGTCAATACTGCCAATGCGTTTATCACACGTTTCGTTCAGCGCAGTGAAACAGTTTTCATGGGAGAGACTGGGTTCATTCAAAAAACTTCGAGTGGTTGGTGCCAGTGTTCCATTTCAGTTTCGATCACACCTCCTGATCCGACGGTCCACTTTTCCTTTGTAGGTTCGAAGCATTCCGACTATTAAGCGCAAAAATACTTTGAAGATGCAGATCAACAGTGTTTCATGACTTACTCTTATTTTCAACTTCTTCGCTGTTTCCTTCGTTAACACCAGCAGAGTTCCGTTCACCAATCCATTGCATGCTTTAAAGCAGGGGCGGGGCCTATTTACTGTCATAGGCCGCATGAATTGTGCATTATCGCTGGCGGGCCGCAAAAGCAATTGATTTTATCCTATAAGTTCTACCTTTATCTAACTATGAAGAAGAGTGACTTCTCTTGACATACTATTCTAAGTACCTGCTTATCATCGAGCTTCGTTTTGACGCGATGTTGTACTATAACTTGGGTAACGAAAATCTTGATGCAGACCATATCAAATGTTCACGTTCCCCACCCCTGCTTTAAAGCGACTATCGTTAACACAAACTTAATCTTTTTTGTTGATAAAAGCAGGAAAATATTGCAAACGACAAACGCTTCATCAACGATGACGATGAATACATGGAAGTCGACGAAGCAGAAGACGATTACGATGATGCTGACGAGTTGGCTTCTGCCACAGAAAGCAACACGAGAAAGAACCTATCCAGCATGTCTATTCAGGTAGGAGTTAATTTTAAAATGCGCTGTGCAACTTGTGGTTTTCACATGACAAATGCAGGAATGTGTTCTTACGTTTTTTTCTCCAGGACTTAAAAAAATTAGTCAAAGATAAAGGCGGAGATTTGTGTGGATTGGTCGAAAAAACGGACTTAATTGAGCTTGCCAAATCTTTGTTACAACCTAGTAGCAAAGACGGTACGTGATACGTTTTTATAGTGATTTTGGTCAACGAGCGTAGTTACAGTTTTTTACTTTGAAGGTTCTGTGAGGGTTGGTGTGGTAAGTTCGTTTGCGTTGTTTTATAAGATTCTTGCCGTGTTTTTTCATGTTTTTATAATCACGTACCGCATCTTCATGCAGTTTTGAAAACACCGCCTCACATTTTTAAACCTTTTTAATGACTCATCAAGACAACCTTAATGCTAAAACACGCTTTACGATACATTGCATGCGCAAAATAATCTGCTAAATTGGTTGAATGATCCACAACGTGTGTGTAAATTGGTGGAATAACTCGCTTGTCTCACGCAGATAAATCACCACCCTGGTTTGAGTCTGTGATGCCGGCGCAAGATCAACTTTATAAAGCTGTTGAACAGGGAAACAAGGTTGGTTTTATTTCCTGAGCTTGTGGTGGTTGCGTAACAGGTTTTTTTCTAACAGCAGCCTTGTTCTAAACCTTATTTGCTGCGGTTGATCTAGATTCTCTGAAATTTCAAGTAGATGAGCGGAGTCACATTTTTTGGACTCTTGACTCCGCTGCTGCTTTGGCCTTAGGACTTCCAACTCCGAAAAATTTGAATACTGGAACTTCGACTCCTGTTGTTACTCTGAAATCGTCCAAGCAACTCATAACAAACATTCACATTTCAGCGTTCTGCAAGAAAAATCAGATATAAAAAAACTTTTGCGTGTTCTGCAACAGACCTCACATTTCTAATCTTTTTTTATCTGAAAACATTTTACATGAAATGAAAAAGTCATTACATCCATTTTCCCGTCTTTATAAGCCACAAATATGTGATTTTAGAATGTGCGTGTTATTATGAAAATAAGAATCAGTGTTGAAATACATTTATGCCAAGCTTTTCGTAAATTACAAACACAGTTTTTATTAAGTCTAGCCTACAAAGATGACATAACCATAAAGAGGTAAAATGTACACACAAGCAAAGCTAATGCGTTAACAAAAAAACAAGTACCTACAAAATGTAACATGAAAAAAGTTTACATGAAAACAAACCAATGAATTAAATTGTTAAAATATCTTCCAAAACTACCGCAACAATTTTCGAAAAAATCAATGCATGAATGTTTCTTCCAAATTAGTTTCTAACGCAGTTGCCAACCCAGACACACAAGCAGCAAAGCGTTTCAAGCGTTATGAGGGCTATGCAATGTATGTGCGACATAAAATTTGGAGTGTTGCAAGTGCGCGAGAACGAGATTTCACTGCGCAAATGGTCTGTTGGCACTGCGCAGTTGCATACATTAGAGGGAACACGAGTTGCAACAACATTCCCAAAATCTGACATAAGGAGACTTTGGATTGAACTTTAAATAAAGAGCACCGGTGGACTCTTAATTAACTGTTTGCCAATGCGATTTGTAATAAGTTGTTAGGAAAAGAAATTGACTTAAAGTATTTTACATGATGGTGTAATGAATTGTTGGCATTTAATCAAAGAGGATCACCCAGTGAAGCACACCGAACATCAGCAAACATGAGCAGTACTGCAGAACAATGTTGAACAATAACACATTCAACTGCCCCATAGTTCCTAACTGGACACAACCCAGTTTGCAATCACCCCACATCTCTAACGAACTTCTTTGTTTTATCAAATTTACACTAGAAGTACTACTGAAAGATTCAATACTGAACTTATTGCAGCAGAAGATAATTGAGCAGAAGGCACTGGCCTTACCATATAAAAAACAAGCTGTGGAAACATTATTTTGTACGATCATTAACAGACATCTGACTATGAAATTATTCTCTAATTTTCATTCTTCGCAAGATGCTGAGTTGTATTCCCGAAGTCAGCAACTCATCACTTTATGAACATTTATTCTTACTTTAACCATGTGTCCAAACAAACCTATGATCACACGAAACTGATACGTGAACATAAACAGAAAATAATATCCTGAAAAAACTTTAATAGAAGTCGAACACTTTGTATAGCTGCTATCCTTTGAATAAATTCATATTTCCCCCAAAATAAAACAAATTAATGTTATCTTTCGGCTACAGCACAGTGGCTAGGCAAACCACCAACATTATTCGGGATATCTCCAAAATGAGATCAAAGGTTGGCTGTGGCGATTAGTGACTAGACCATAAATCTGCATTCGTTGGCACAGTATAGTGGCATATGACAACGCATTTTATAGTTCCTGCTTCGGCGTAAAATGCAACTCCGGAACTCCTGCCCTACGGTTATGCCTGATTTCATGGGGATCAAATCGTTCAATGCACTGGAACTAATGTGAATCTTAAAGAAGAGTTTCGCGTAAATCTTGAGATAAGCCCTTTGGTAGGTTCGCACGAAGTTAGGAACATACGCCTAGAATTCTTATTTTGTTGTAAAGCTGACATTACATTCCAGCGTGCGGCCCATCAATGGAGGAATTGAAAAAATCGGTGGATTTAGGGGCAGCAAATAAAAATGAAGTTATTCAATCTTATTACGCGGTTTGAAACGGTAGATCAAACTTATCGCAATATTGATAAATTTGCTTAACCATGAGCGTTTATGGACTTTCCGAAGCCAGTGTGATCAGTTTTGATTTACCTGATGGTATTCAGCGCATGTCTGTTTGGGATACCAAAAGCCAGCTTTTTTCGCCCACTTCAGGGTAGTGGACACGGCCCAGAATAAACTAGGCTTCCCTGAAGAGACCACCAGGGTCAAATTTTTGCGGTCTGGGGATTAAGACATTTCAATATAAATATCTTGTGGTCGTTGGTTTGTAAGGGGTGGTCTTGAGCGTACAGTTCATCCGTCAATAATGGTTCAGCGAACAGCTGCACATCTTTTAAAGTTGCCATAAACGAAAATTCTCGCTTGAAATCCCTGGTGATAATTTTGTACTGCGGTAATGGGTGTTAAATCTTCAGTTCTCAAAAAAACTTTTAGCAAATAATTAAGAAAAGGTGTTTTAGCATGACTTTATTTAATGTCTACGGTCATGGTTTATACGCTGAAAAGATTTCTACGCCTGGTTTACTTTAAGTGCGTGAATGAGGGAATAATGAAACGGAACGCGTGGACTATGTAGCGCAAAGTATATGATCATGTCGTATAATTAAGTTAGGTTCCTATTAACGCTGAATGAAAATGCCAAATCGCCTTGCGTTTTTCTCAGATTGTTCTTCTTATGGAAATTCTCGATCAAGCCACTCTCATTGGAGATAAAGTTGTCGTTTTCTCACAATCTTTGATCTCACTTGACGTCATCGAACATTTTTTGAAAGAAATCACTGAAGAACGAGAAGCTGGAAGGAGATTGCGCTTGTATGGCGTACCGTGTCGATGGTAGTAGCCTTTTCTTTCACTGATGTATAAAAGGTGTTCTAAACTCACATGGGATGATTGCCATAATAATGTTATGTCAAGTTTTACCTGAATTGAAATTCACTGCTTTTGTGAGTAGTGCAGAAAAAAATTGTGTGCTGTCTCTTGACTTCAATACCTTCTCAGGAGCAGGAAGGATTCAGCAAAGGCCGCCACCAGTAATAGTAAAATGAGTCAAGTATTATTTTTCTGAGTGCATCTCTGCAGTTGGTATAGACCTCATGCTGCTTCGCATGTTCGAAATGGTGGTTGGTTCAATCGAACCAATACTTTTTCTTCAATTCTATCCGGATGTTTTTGCAGCGTCTTTGCCGAAGAAGACAGGTAGATAAATGCTATTAGAACTATGAAAAGGTAACTAGAAATCAACGTATTGCCTTGTAATTAAAAAGCCTTCCAACGCACTTGTACTTGATATTAAGTATTTTTTTAAATGCAATTTACATTAGGTTGAATGTTTTTTAAAGCAACGGGTTTTCATGTAAGATTGGGTTTGAATTCCAGTTCAATGGACTATTCCCATTCGAGAGTAGTTTCACACACAGAGTTGTAAACGGGCTTCATTTTGAAGCCCGAACCCGGACCAAGCCCGACAATTTTTGAAACCCAATTTAGACCCAAAAGCCAAATCTACCGAGTGAGTTGAAATATATCAAAAAACGTTGTGTACTGGTATAGCTGGAGGTACACAGTTTTATCACACCCAAAATAGTCATTCACCTTGACCAAAACAATAACACTTAAACAAGCACAAACTCAGCTTGTTAGTCAACGATAATACTGCGGAATGTAATGTTTCTCAAGAAAAAAAGAAACTACCGGTATCACGAAACTGTCCACGATGGCGCTATATACATAAACGAAACTATCTAGGATGGCGCTATTGACATGAAAAGCCGGTTTGTAGGGCACCGTTTCTTTAAACAAGTCAAGAATCGCGTAAGGGACTGATCTTTTCGAAGCAACACTATTGCGTGCAAATTTCCTCACTGCTGTTACCTCGTCAAAAAGAGTGCGAGACTAATCGGAGCAGAGAACAAAAACGCAGTTGTGTTTGCAAGTAGAATTAGCTGAAGAAAAATCACTTCACTCACAGAAGTCACCGCGGTGAGAACAACAAACGTACGTCACGAAAGAAAAAAGATAGTGAATCTGAATGATATAGAAAAAAGGGTTGGATACAGGTTCGAAATCGGCCCGAAACATTTTGACAAACTAAGGCGCGAACCCGTCCCGATCCGAAAAAAACGCCAGACTTAGCAACTCTCAAACGAACGATAAATTGTTCAGTAACACGGATGGGTTAATGATAATGAGCATGGTACGCCTGGCGTCTACTGAACAGCGCTGTCATTGTTCTGTGACATACGACACGCAGGAATGGAGGAGTTCGTATTTCTCATTCATTGTTGCGTAACCAAGGTCACAGAACAACGATAGTGTCAGCCAGAATGGAAACAAATGGAAATTTCCGTGACGTAAGCCTCGAACGGTTGCATTCAATCCGTATAAATTACGTGATAAGCCCGAGTGACGCCGTTGACCCTGATCTCGTGTACAAGCGACAGAGATAGAATTTTGCGAACAGTTCACGGCGTGACATTTGGCGAAAAAGTGAACAGCTGTGAAATTGAGCCCTGTGATCGAGCCACTTGTCTGAATAGGGTGATTTCAGTTACGATGATTCGGCAACGTGACCAGAATGTCCCAGGAAAGATTGACCAGGCAAGTCCTGCTGGCTACACCTACAGTGAAGCGGCCCAGAGGTTGGCCAAGGACCATGTGGCAAATTTACATCTCCGACATGGGCTTGGTCCCATCTTGATGTGGAGTCAGCAGAACCATTAAAAATAGCTGAAAACCATCAGGTTTTTCTAGTCGTCTCACGGCTGTTGCCCCAGCAACCCTCCCCTGAGAACAAGCGGTTATGAAAATAAATAAATAAATGGATGGTCGAACACTTTTCGGAATTTTCCTGTGAAACCGCGTCTGTGTTTCGAGACCACCACGGACTTCCGTGTTTCTGTTGATATGTGTTAGAGCAGTGGTTCCCAACCTGTTTGATCTCGCGACCCCATTCGAAACTTTACATGCGCGCTCGACCCCAGCCACTATCTACAACTCTAAAGATGCTCGAATAACAACCGACAAGATAAGAAACACTATCGTTTCACGTGTTGGATTCACTGTATTTCAGTTCTTATGCAAAACAAAACAGCACGTATGTTATAATCAGTGGGACGACTGAGCTTGCATCTGTACAACTAGCCTTGAAACGCTTGGGTGTATGTTGGAGAGAACTAATCTCATGTCATTCTCAACGGCCAGTCTGTTCCTTGACTTTTGTTTTAATGTGGACAAGGGTTGAAAATCCAGCATCAAAGACAGGGGTTGATATTAGAATTTAGAGGCTTGAGGCAAACTTTCAGAAGGGTGACCCAAACAGTTGTTGAGGGGCCCGCTTTGGAACATTTGCATAAAGGCTAATTGCTGCTTAATTTTGAAAAGCATATGACGTGCTTCGTATCTTATTAACAGTGGCTCTAGAGTGCATGAGTTTTTTTAACATACCAATGCAAAAACCTGTATTTTTCACTTCGATCTTTCGGTCATATATCTCGTAATGGTATTAAAGCTCGCTGAGACAGTATTCACTAGCCTGTCATTTCGGGCATTATGACTGAATTGACTTATTTGTTTGGTCATTTAAAAAAATCGGTCTACGAGTGAAAAAAACAGGTGAAAACTAGGTGCGAAACTCTCAAAGGGTGCCCGCTGTGACAGAAATAGGAGGGAACCGAAGATACCGTCTCTCGTTCGCCTCCCCCTCTAAATCCCACCCCTGATCTGTGCTCACAGAAGGTGGAAAACAATGGAAGCAGACAACGAAAGAGGAGCATAGTTAGGTTTGAGTGTGATTGCTCCACAGAACACCGGAACTGCTTCAAGGAGTTTTCGGAGAACAAGTCACATGCTGAGAAATTATTTCGCTGTTGCAAATACACTCAGACATGAATAACATAACCATTTCATTCAGAAAGTGAATACACGATCGTTACGTCGAGTTCCGATGGCAGGAAATGCGAGAGCATTATCTTGTTTAATCTTTAGGATCCAACAGTTTGTTTCAAGCGTATCAACTGTAAATTACACCATGTTAGGAATTTGCTTTGGACGTTTATGCACATCACTATCACTTTTAAGCCTGCTGTTAAGACCCCGCCATCTGTCAATATACGCTTGCGCTGCTATCATGAGCCTGAACCATAACGAATACAAATTAAAGAATGTGATACGGAACTATAACGATAAAAATATCGGTTGTGCTTTGTTGGAATTTCAGCTGGCAAGTATTCACACCAGGACAAATGTTACGAGGCTGACGTAATCTCACCATCATTAGTCAAAGCTTACTTTTTCTGGAGTTGGCGTGTTTCTACAGTAGGGTCAATTGAAACTGTTATAGTAGAAACCAGACAGGAATTATTATTGTAACAAGGTGAACTTCACAAAAATCTATCTGTGTTTCGGTTTTGCTGATGTAACACAAAATGTTGATATGCGCAGTTCTAAAAATTTGAGACTTAGCAAACTGTTGAGGCTGCTGTTCGCGACCCCACAAAAACTCCTCCGCGACCCACCGGTTGGGAACCATTGTGTTAGAGTGAATGCGCAGGTTACCGTATTTAACCGATTCCGCGGTAAGGCGCATGAAATGCTGTCAAAAATTAATGTAAGCCACACTTGGGAAACATAGGGCAGCCTGCTGAGGCTGTACGATAAACTTCCCACGCCAATATCCCAGACAGCAGACAATACGAAGTTGCGTCATGTCGACTGTGCGCACGTACAGACACAGTCGATTTAACACTTCACTCAAATCTGTTGACCTAGGGCGCCAGGCAAACAGAACACGAGAGGGAGTTAAGTGTACTGAAAGGAAGATAGAGCGTCAGATAAAACGTCACAAAGAATGTAAGCCGCCCTTTTTGTAAACTGCGCAAACTGATGAAAAAATTTATGCAAGTCACAGCTTGCAGTCGGTACAATACGGTATATATTGTGTGCACGTAACCCTTTTTTCCTCATTTTTTGAATATATATTCCCAAACATGACTTCACAAAATATGTTTGAAATGTGAATACCGTATGTATTCGATTGTAAGCCGCACTTGAACATATGCTGCCCAAGACTCTGAGATACTTTCACGAACTAGCACGTTTCGCGGTTTGGGCAACCCTGGTAATGATGTTTGCACCAGAACCGTCGCCAGAAAGTTTTCAATAGGGGGGCTTTGCGTTTATGTGTGGGGGGGGGCTTGACATCATAAAATTTACTAAAACTCCACTTAATTATAGTGTTTCACGTTCCGAATTGGGGGGGTCTTAGAGCTTTGTTTGGGGGGATATGCCCACCAAATCCCCCCGTGGCGACGGGTTTGATTTGCACCACTGCAACTTCCTTCTTTCATCAATAATCCCTCCTGTGACGGATGTGGATGTGATGCTGAAGAAAATAGAATGCGAAAAGAGAGCTTGGTCTACAAAATGTAGCCAAGGGGCTGAGCGTCATCTAGACCTTTCAATAAGCTAAAGAAAAAAAATGTAAGCCGTCCTCGATTGTAAGCCGCGCGGAATGATGAAAAAAACTTCGAAAGCCGCGGCTTACAATCGAATAAGCATGGTATTCAAGTAACTATTATCTGGCATGGAAATATCGCCGCTGAAAGGTTGGCAGTTTTTTTGTGTACACCTCTGCTGGTGTATAAAGGCTAACTGAACTGTACCAGGCACCGCAGCTTCCAAGTTTTCATAGAAAGAAACGTTGATCAAGAACGCAGTTGTTTCACGCGGTCGGTCGGATAACTGGAAGTGTTGTCACATTTTGAACTACACTTGTTTCTTTCAGGTACAAAAACAAAGACTACTTCCGCTTGGACGGCGCCACCCCAACCGCTCTTCGCAAAAAATATATTGAGGAGTTCAACTCCGATTCGAATCAACGGTTCCGGCTCTTCTTGATCTCGACGAGAGCTGGCGGGATCGGGGTGAACCTGGTCGGTGCGAACAGGTGATTTAGGAAAGTTCATGACTATGATCGAACAATCTGCTTTTTCAACGTTGACCTATTCACTGGTTGGTAATTTGCGCTCATTAATTCTTGAAACCATTTCTGAAACCCTCGCGCGTAAAAAGGTACCGGGGGTGGCATTTTGACAGACTCGAAATTTTTGCCGTGCCTTGCACAGAGTTCGCATAGGTGTATTTCGAGCCTTCAAGAACACTGATTATGCAGCTGGTAACCATTCATCAGCGCCAATGCCGTGCAACAGCAGGTGCGTTTGATCGCATTTGTTTGTTTTTCGTTAACGTCGTTTCAAAGAAAAGAGTCGTTCGTGGATCACATTGCGGAAAGACGTTTGTTTTTAAACAGGCAAAGTAAAAGTGGGTTTTTTTCAACGTCTTCAGTTTAAACCACAATCCTAGGTCGTTTGTTTGCTTGCTAAAGATGGTAGCAGAAAGTAAGCAAAACTTTTCTTGGCTCTTACGAAAAAAATGTCCAGTGTTCGCAGTAACTGCGAACGACCAACTTGTGCTTAATATTGCGCTTTCAGAATGTTTTTCTTCTATTTCGAAAAAGTTTTTATGGAATCATTTTAAACACACAAAGGTATGTATTCTTTGGAAAGGCGTTCAAAATGAGAATAGAGATGATGGCGTGACTTCCAAAAAGTTTAAACGGCTCAAAAAGATTTGGCACACAGCAGTCCCATCAACGGCTGTAAATTTTTGGGGAACCTCTTCTACTTCGCACTCATCGTTTTACACTAGTGAAGAGAATCGTAACATTGGCCAACAAAAAACAGTTTTTGATGGCCAAGGTGTCCTGGTTGCTTTTGAATAAACTCTGGTTGATTGTTCAAAAAAGGTTGTACATTTCTTTGTGTCAGGGCAAGTTTTCCATCATGCGTTGCACTCCTTCAAGTGAGAAAATGAGTCAATGAACGCCTTCAGTGGTTTGTTGCAACGACGACAAACTTGTATTGCATTATTTCAGCAACAAACTTGCATTACAATATTTCAACAACGACAAACTTGCATTACAATATTTCAACAACGACAAGCTTGCATTATATTTTTTAAGTAACGACAAACTTGCGTTACATTTTTGCAACAACGACAAACTTGCATCATCTCAGCGGGGTCTCGAACATGCGCTTGGTCGGTTTGCAGTTGCGTGCGATCAAGCTGGAATGAAAATTAGCACTAAAATCAACGAGCTATTATGTCTCTCCAGAAATGAAGTCAGTGTTTGCTGCAAGTGACAGGGATTGTATTGCAGCAGGTGGAGAAGTTCAAGTACATTGAGGTGGAATTCACGAGTGACGGAAGGCTGAACAGTGATCATTGTGGTCACAAAACGGGTGCTTTCAGATACCACAAAGGAGGCTGTTTTTAAAGCGGTCTTTACTCCGATCCTCACCTATGGTCATTAATCTTGGGCAATGACTGAAAGAGTGCAATCTCAACTACAAGTGACAGAGATGGGATTTTTGCGATGAGTTTACTGCGTGACAAAGTGCGTAGCTGTGAGATTCGTAAGGACCTGAATGTTGATCCACTTATTCGAGTAGGGAGATTTCAGCCACAGTGGTTTGGCCATGTGACCAGAAAGTCCCAGGACAGGTTGTCGAGGCAAGTTCTGTTGGCTTACACTCAAGGAAGGGGAAACGGCCCAGATGTCTGCCAAGGACCAGGTGGCCTGATTAGTGATTAGTCTGATCACATCTCCAACCTGCATGACTCCGTCTTGATGTGGAACCAGTAGAACTATCTGAGATGCTGAAAACCGTGAGGCATTTCAGTTTTCCTAGGGCTGCTGCCCCCGCGACCCTCAGCATAAGAAAACCGGGTATGAAAATGGATGGATAAAAGTATTGCATTGTTACTACAACGACAAGCTTGCATCTTCTGAACAGGGTCTCGAACACGCACTTGGTGGGTTTGCAGTTGCGTGCGACCATGCGGGAATGAAAATACGGTAGCACTGAAGAAGACCGAGGTGTTTATGCCACTTCAGAAACCCAAGCCTGTGCGCGCTGCAAGCAAGCGGAAATAGGTCAAAAGTTTGCAACAGGTCAAAAGTTTCAAGTACCTTAATTACAGTGATATTGACGAATGCCTGAAGGCGGAACAGGGGGATTGATACACGAATTGGTAAAGCAAACGCAGCTCTGCTTGATTTTTATCGCTCTGTGTTTACAAACGGGAGTTTTCAAACAACGCAAAGCTAACAGTTTTTAAGTCAGTTTTTGTTCCGATTCTCACCTATGGTCGTAAATGTTTGGTAACAACTGAAATAGTACTATCACAATTACAAGCGGCAGAGATGGGATTTTTGCGAAGAGTTTACGGCGCGACATACGCAGCAAGTTGCATGTGAATAGATACATTTATGATGTCACAATGAAGCCACGGAATACAACTAAATTAGGACAACCAACAAAAAGCAGAAGTTCTTGGTTGATTTAAAAAAGAAAGATAAGCGTGGTTTTCGAAATCAGCACACCAGAAATTGTACGAAGTTGCTCTAAAACCCACCCAGGCGCCAACACTTTTTGTACTTAGTGAATCGACCTTACCATATAAAGGAATGATTTTTATCCCAGGGCGGTGGTTTTCGACGCTTGTTGGAATCCTACCCACGATATCCAGTCAATCTTTCGAATATATCGCTTCGGCCAGACCAAGCCCTGCTGCGTGTACCGGCTTGTCGCACAAGGCACGATGGAAGAGAAAATATACGATCGGCAGGTAAGTTTTTCGCTTTCGTGCACTGAACGAAGTAACTTGCAATGCGCCCAAGTTTTTTCGATTTCGTCATCAAGGTATCACTATATTATGTCATCCGTCGGATATGTTTGGTTTCGTCACAAATCACGTGACGTGTGAGACCCGGTGCGTTTACCTGCAATCAATGCTCAACACTTTGTCTACAGGAAAAACGTGTGTACTAACGTTTTGCCTTCGTACACTTGATTTGTCTGCAAACAAAGCTATTCCTAGAGATACCCTTTGTAAAGCGTAGACACTTTTGGCGACATGATAAAAGTAGAAAACTCAATTTTTTGAGTCACTTTTTGTTGTATGCAATGTTGCTGTCATAGAACGCGGGTATATAAAGTTTGTTTGTTGATAAGTAGTATGTAACACTTACCCTGTATGTTTAAGTTTTAATCAAAACGAAATATGTAAAACGTCCTTACTCCCTACCACGTGCGTCGACCCGCGACACGTTTGTTACAGTTTGGTGGACTGCTGGTCAAAGAGCAGTTCCATAAAAATGAACAATCAAATTCTTCACTTGTATGGACGACAGAAAAGGCACTGCGGTGTATGGCGAGTGCTTCCAGCTTTCAAAGATTTGGTACAAGATAACGATATGCGGAGAACGACAATAGTGTGTTTTTTAGTTGTATCTGTCAGAACCGAAGCATGCAGAAAAGCAACGTCGCTGTGCCTGGTCGTTGTCTGTCGCAGCCAACCAACCATGAACAACAGGTTTTGTATACAACGAGGGATATTCTGCGTGAGATCATGTCGGTATAGGACGAATATATTTCTAATTGGGATAGAAAGATACGTGAGAAAAGTTAGGAATGGGAAAATGCAGTGTGTCTGTTATAAAACCTAATGAAAATTAAGCAAAAACTGTCGATCCAACAGTTAATATCCAATTGCTAATACTATATGGTTCACAATTAGACTGATGCATCGAAGGATTAGGATCTAAAGCGGATATAATCGAGCCTAGTGTTTCAAATTTTTAAACCTTGGGGAAGGCGGCGGTTTTTTGAATTTTATTCAAATTTTTTAAAATTTTTGTGGGAAGGCGTATGTGAAGCTATGCCAAGTCCTTGTTAGATTTGAAAGAAAGAGGGTCACTTAATCTTGATGTGTACATTTTTTCACCTGTACAAAAACGTGTTTTATCTTCAGAAGTTGCGTTCAACTTCTTTGAATCCTGGATGATAGCAATGATACCCGGATGAGCAATTATTCTGGCTCTTTTATGACGTTTGGTACATTTTGATTTCAGACTGAGTACATTAATATTCCCTCAGCCCCAAAACTTTTGAAAGAAAACCATCCAATATGCGGCTGACATCAGCAAATGCTTTATGTTCATAGCATTGCATGATTCCAGGGCATTATTCGGAACGATTCATGTGCGCATAATTTTATCTCCTTTTTGAAACATAGAAAACATTTGTCTTCGAAATTTCGTACTGTTTTCATATATCATCCTCGTCTTTTGTGCAGAAGGATACAGCTTTCCGTAAGTTTTTAGTATTTGGTAAATGAGAGATTGTCGTTTAGTTGGTCTTTCCGGCTCTTTTTGCTTAGAGGGTGTGTCCAGTAACGTTTCACTGTTCTAACACAGGCATGCTGCCTTTTCATCATGTGTTGCACGTAATGTTGAAAGAGTCGTGTGACATCCTCCGGTATCACGTCTTTCTCCAATCCGCGGGGGTTAAATCCAATCTCGAGACGCTGTAATGGATGTATTTACCTTTCACAAAACGCGAAGTATTGACTGTAAGATGAAACCACGTTATTTCTGCCATACGCCATCCGTCTGGTGTGTTTGTATAAATGTCATTGAATTACTACCATAACATAACATTGGAATTGGGTAAGCCATTTATTAATAGCAAAAAGAGCAATGGCCCAGAATCAAGTCTTGGAGGAACCCGGAAGAAATTGTTCTCAGAGGTAAATTGGCGTTTTCCCCTAAACGTACTGTTTCCTGTTCGAAAGAACGACTGTATTAGTTTAAGCGCGTTTCTCCTTACCCCGTAGAGCTCATGTTTTGTCGCAACATGGAGCGATTCACTGAGTCGAAGGTTAACCGCACGAGATACAAGTTCCTTATCAAGGTTTTGAAGATAAGTTTTCCACATGCAGTTCGTGAACTTACTCTGTGGGTGGCGCCGATCGAAAATAGAAAACCCCCGAACCACCACCGTAAGATGAGCAGTTCCTTTAAGTACGCGAACGAGTGGCCTGCATTAGTTCACATATTTACACGCAAGCATTCTGTGCGCTTGTTATTCTGCAGCAATGGCTTTCTTGCACTTATCTGTTTGAGCTTCAGCGTATGCTGAGTTCATGTATACTCTATGGTAGTGCAACCGCGATGACCGCGTCAATATTTTAACACGGAGTTCAGTGTGCTGAGGAAATTGGTAGGCTGTTCAGCTGTCGCCAAGTTTGAAGTCATGGCTAAGTCAAGGGCTCATGGATGGATTGATATGCGAATGGCGTGGCTGTACAACATTTCAACAAACCTGGTTTGTAAATCATAAAATTGCATGCGGAAAAGTCCTGGAGATGTGTAATTCTTTGCAGACCTCTAGACGGCTTTGTGGTTTAACGCGCTGTCGGTTTCGCAAGAACATCGGCGCGGCGATGCGTTGACGCCGAGTGTTTTAGGAAACTGCTGGACTTTGCTATCGCAGACAGGGGGGATTTACAACAGGTTATGTCAAAGAAAGATAATTCCGGTTATGCTAATTGACGTATGTTCAGCCGCTAAGTCGTAAAGATGCATCATCCACTGTTTAACAGACAACTGAAGCGTATCTGCAAGCTCGGGATTTTTCCATTGCTTTTGCTCGCAAGTTGCTCCGTAATTTGTTAATCGACAATTACTGGGTGCGTGCTAGTATCAGTTACGCCCTTGCGGAGTAAATCATTCAATTATACTATCATACGAAAAAACATAATTGGCTTAAAATCGGTTTGTTCAGTGCTCCAATGAGTTAATCGCACCTTTGATGTGATTGCTGGGCATCTTTGGAAAATATCGAAGGAAAGAGTGTCGGAATAAATTTCCTCCCGAGCGACTTCTACAAAAAGCGTCTGGTTTGAAGGATTTAGTTAAAATGACTGTCATTGGCATCGTGGTCCCGTAACAAAAAATTTGTCGTGTTTTTGAAGGTTAAATCAATTGTTTTAGAGATTTTTTCATGCACTCAAACCGTTTGAAATGCCAGCGAAATTTGACATCAGCTGTTGAAGTTGGATAAAAATATAGAAAAATATAGCTGTTAGGTTGTATGATGTTGTTTTACTATGCGATTGACTTCATGTCGAGAGGGGTGTGCAACAGGGGTCGGTTGAAGGATTTTATGATTAAAGTGCGATCACTCTTATGAAAACGAGTTAATGAGCAAATGTATGTTGTGCGTACTGCGAAAACTAAGTTAATTTTCAAATCAAGAACCACTTGATGCCTTAACCGTGGTGCCAGTTTGAACTATCAAGGATACCTAGTCCACTTGCAGAGTTTTTTTGTTCTTTTACCTTCTATCACACTTCAATGTTTCTTAACTGTTGAAGTGTTGTGGCTTGAATGACAAAATTAAGTTTGCAAAATACGTAACCAAAAGACTCACGTCACTTCTGTGCACAACGGGAAACACGAATTCACTTTCCAGTGACCTGTCAGGTTCATAAAGCCTTACAAACCAGTGTTCTTTTGCGGGTAATAGACTGAGTAGTTTATTAAAAATGCTGTTTGAAAAAAACACCGTTTCTTGGTATATCTATCGTAAGCGGTCGTGGTGAGGTGATTACGAGGGGCTTTAACTGAAGTTCGCGACGTGCTAAGAAGAATGGAGGGCTTATTACCGTATTCCAGTAATTAACTTGCGGTTCGGTTTCCATAAACAAATCGACTCTGACATTACAATGTCCAAATACCCGAGAAAGCTCAGTTATTGCACGTTTGCCACAGACGAACGTGCGTTTTTTTCAGGTTGTGAAACAGTCGCTGGCATTCCGCGTCATCGATGAGCAGCAGATTGAACGGCATTTTACGTCTGAAGATATTTCGGAGTTGTACACATTTAAACCAGATCGCTTGCAGCCAAACAGCAGGGAAGCTTTGCGGAAGCTGGCACCTCCCAAAGACAAGATACTCGCCGAACTCGTGTCGGTATGTTGGATTTTCAGCAGTGATTTCTGCTCCGCCAATTCCTTTAACTGATTTTTCTCAAGTTGCTGGCTCATAGCCATGCGTCGATAATAACAACAAAAATTGCTGCATGGTTCATATGTGCAGTGCACATGCACTCTAAACTTTCGTAGTTGCCTATGTTGATATTTTTGAATAAGGAATGTTGCAATCGACTCGTAGAAGTTATCGTGAGAACTGGGTTAACGTGGACACGTTTCATTTGCAGCACACGGATCAAGATAGAGCACTGGTTTTGCTGGTCTTAAGCCACAGTCTTAACGTCCAATTCGACCGGTAAAGCGCTTCAGGATTATTTACAACCGAAAATATGTGGAGCTTAAGAATGGGTTGTGTGCCCAAAATTTTATAAATATTTCACCTTGAAAGACGCTATTCATTCGCTCATCTTAAGTCCTTTGTTTTATTTGAAGCTGTCAAGACGTTAAACACTCCAAGAGTGTTTTTTGCTTTCGAATCTTAATGTTACAATTAAACTGATTTTTTGCTTTGCTTGTTGTCGTGGAGCTTACTGAGAAAAGCTAAGAGTTTTTCAGGTGCCTGAGCATCAGTAATTTTTACTTTTATTAGGAAATAAGCGGACCGACGTTGGGATTGAAACGCAACTTTGGCCAACAAAGCGTTGAAAGTAGGTCATTGCAATGGCGCCTCTTGTTGCTCGCTCTTGGCAATGCAGATCAGCAGCATTTAAGCCTTGTCGGTTTGTTATTGCTGCGAACTCAATTTTGTGAGCATTTTTTCGCGAACAGCTAAAGTTCGGAGTTTTTTTCTGTGCTTGCAACCCGTAAGCGCTGCCGTCTGGACGATATAGTTCCGGGTGTGGGTGCATAGCGTAGCCAGGGGGGGCCTACGGGACCATGCCCCCCCAATTTTTAGAATATATAGTCATTTTGTGCCTTGAGAGGCGGTATCCCAACAAAATAGTGCTGTTCGCCTAAAATCAAACATTTTGTCCCCCCCAAAGTGTTTGGTCTGGCTACGCTACTGTGTTGGTGCCGCACAAGAGGAAGGAGAATGTGCAGCACACGTTCGCAGGATCAGAAAGCGACTGTGAATCGCGTTACGCCCAATCGTCAAGCACGGTTTGTGACGTGCAGCAGAAACTGCTCTAAGCAGCCACCACACTGTGCACAGCTGAACCAACTTTGCAATGGCTATTGTGGATACAGTCCTAACACCAGTAATATGATTGGCAGAGTACTGCTTCCGTACTGCGCATAATTTACTTTAGCCGTTTCTTCGCAAAATAATGGAAGTAAGTGTCGGTTCTTAACTGCTTATCAAAATAATGTGACCTCCACGGTCTCTTTCAGAATTTTTTAGTTGATTCTCGAAAATGCTGATAATTTTCGGTTTCCACATTTTGGCATAAAATACAGAAATACAGGTTAAACACTGTAACGGGGGCAAATTTCATGTTTTTAGGCTAGCAACAGTATTTTGTATGGGATACCGCCTCTCAAAGCACAAAATGACTAGATATTGTAAAAATTTGGGCGGGCATGACCCCGTTGGCTCCTCCTGGTTACGTCTGTTTCAGGCCAGGTTTGTCAACAGTAACATCACACTGCGAGTGGTTTCCTTCCGATGATGCATTATTGTTGAATATTTCTTATGTGTTTTTGATAGCAATCAACTACAAGTGAAGCGATTGTGAAATACCACGAACATTACTCTCTCCTCGATCACCAAGTAGAGGAAGAGCTCAGCGAGGCGGAACGCCGAATGGCGTGGGATGCGTACGACAAAGAAAAACAAAAACCCATTCCTCAGAACAGTCCGTTCTTCAAAATGACGTAAGTAATGTTGTCCAAGACTTTCAAAGGTTGGCGCTGGCCAATCAAGTTTTCTTACCTGCTTTTATGACGTTTCGATTGATGATGCGTGGTCGTCTCATGTGTGATTGTGCATTGAGACTGGATCGCAGTTGGGAATGCTCGTGCTTCTAAGCAGTTACAAGATAGTCTGGTGGCCGATAAGGGAACTGCAAAATTAAGAAAATAAAAGTTGCAAATCAAGCTTCACTATTTTAGTGCATAGGAAGTACGGAGCAATCTGTTTTTACCCTGTAGCAAGCTCTGCCGTGTTGGGTTTCGTGCACGCTATTTGTGTGTACCTCAAAACGATCGCGGCTACATTTGTAAACTTATTTCGTTTAGGTTCGCTGAATTATCTGAATTGGTGACACTTGCAGAGAGGGAACTGGAGAAGAATGCAGCCATGATGGACAAATGTAAAGTAAGTGTCATTCATATTTCACAGTGGAAACGTCACCTTATGTATTCGCCTGCGGTTAAAAAAATATGTTGATGTTCTATACTTAAGTGCTTGCATTTACGCGAATTCACGAAAACTGACGCTTTAGTGGTTATGGTTTCATTTGCGTGTGGTAATGAAAAATTACGCAGTGTAGTCAAACTATTCGCGTCAACTTGGGAGTTATTCTAGTTTTCTCGTTTATTAAATTCATGCACATGGCAGCATCAGTGAAAGACCCGCGGCGTATGCAAATCACTCCACAGCACAACTAATTGAAAACAAGAATAACTCCCAAGTTAGCTACCGCATTCAGATATCTAATTTACAAACACAGCACATTCTTACGTAACAAAGTCACTCGTGCGTTGCCATACGCAAAAGTACTGCAGTGGTCATGATCACACTCAAAACTTTGTAATGCTCATAATCACACTTACAACGATTTAGGCTATCATTTTTGCCAGGTAATCCTATTATTTTGCCAACAAAAAAGTGAACCAACAAAAAGTGGTTCCATACACGAAATATAAATAAAGAAGAAATATGAATATTTTTATCAGAAGCTCTCGCGACCCTTAGAAAAAAGGCCAATGACCCCCAGGTTGAAAACCACTGCTCTAGAGCATGGGTTCTTAAACTGGGGGACGTGAAAGGTTCGCAAAGGGGCGCGAGGATAGCAGCGAAATATTGTTGAAAAGTATTAAATGCATTGCTTTATCATTCGTAAACTTATTGTCATTTCACTATAAACGCCATAATCAAAAGAAAGCGGACAGTACAGTGAACGAAAATTGAGACCTCTTAAACTTGTTAAAAGTGGGTTTATGAGTAAGGAACACTTCATGTTACGATGGTGTCTTGTCTACTTGGTTTCATTTTTAGTGGCAATGCGAACTGTGTCACGGGGATATATCATGCGTGACGATTATTTGGCGATAGATTCTTCACTTTCCGTTGTTGTAAAAAGATCAAAATAATACAGTAAATTTGTCAGCAAGCACATCGTTCGGAGCTGTTAAAACTTTCGGCGAAGTACGATGCGTTTCAAAACGTACTGTGTTTTTTAGAGCAAAGCGCACGTTCTCAAACATATTTCACATTTTTCTGTGTGAAATAAATTTCAGAGCGTACGCTGGAGAATTTGGCAAGGGGGCATACAATCAAGCAGTTATCCTGGGCATGGCCAGACCTCTGCCCACCCCTGATCAGCATCAATCTTGAATATGTTAAGTCAGTATTTCAAAACGATTACGCAATTTTACCTCTATATCTTAAATCCTAGCCTATTAGATTTACGAACAATTTATAACAAGAGAAAATCGTGAATAGTGATTAATTTTCCCTATTCCCTAAATGTAATCGAAGACCCGTACTGATATTTAGCAACGGCTTTATTTAAATAGACAATCGAAGTTTATCAGCATGCCGCGTTATTTTTACCCACAATGGTCTGCACAAAAAAAGGGCAAACGGTAGCTCTAGTTTTCATTTTTTTTGAATTAGTGTCTATGAAGGTTAAAAATGCATTTTTATGACGTGAAAAACACGATCTACTGCAATCAGTACAATGCAAATACAGTTTCACCAGGCCGTGCATCTCGGCGTTTACTGCTACTGTATATAACAGGGGTGTCCAAACTGCGGCTCTTTGAGCTTTCCGAATAATTATATATTTGTTCTTTATTTTTTATTTCTATTGCCCAAGTGTAGAAACATTGTGAAATGGTACTGTGGCACCTAGCGTGCCGTATAGTATTACTGTGTCATTCCAGAAAGAATTATGAGTCGTTCCAAAAATAGTTCAAAAAGGATTATGAAGTCACAGAAGCGTAGATTGCAAATAAATCCGTGTTTTTAGATTTTAATGTTGCGGCTCTTTGTAACTTGGGTTTTACGATATGTGGCTCATACATAGAGCAGGTTTGGCCACCCCTGTATATTGTTTTCAACTCCACGTCGCGCCTGATTCTCCAAACTGAACTCGTCGAACACTAGCGCGGTGGCCTCTGTCATGTGATGTACGCAGCAAAAAATCTTCAACCGCAACTCACTAGCAACTACTCTTTCCCCACCAGGCCGGTCGCTTAGGTCATACTACGTATGACGTAACAATGCGAGACAACACTTCCTGCTCTTTTATCAATCACGATCTGTTTTACTCGGGCGTTCCCACGCCACGTCGCAGGATAGTGGTTGTTAGTTCAAGAAAAATCTTAAGAAAATGTGACCAGAGTGTTGGAGGTTAATAAGAATATTTATTTTTTCACGGCCAAAATAAAAGTTGCCACAAGAAAAAGATGGTGACATACAGCCATGAAGTTGGGTATTGACCATCATTTTTCTATTAATTGCCTTGTATTATGAAACTAAAAATGTTTCTCAGTTCACTTTCGTCTAGAAGTACCGTAAAAGATTTTCTCAGTACACTTCAAACAAGCTTAAAAATAAAAAATATTTCCCGGTTTTAAAAATATTTCTCGGTTTACTTCTGACAAGATTAGAAACATTTGTCGGTTCACTTCAGTTCGGAAAATAAATATTTTTTGGTTCACTGCGGATTTGATGCAACTTCTAAAAAAGTAAAAGCGGAATTTCTGTGTGGTCGGCTAGAAGTTGGAACAGAGATGAAGTAGTGCGGCATGCCGGCCAGGTCGACCGTACTTGTGATGAGGGTGAGATGGCACAGCGATGCCTTCTGAAAAATTCACGACGCGATTGTTAAACTGCATTGCTAGTTCCCCTTCAGTGGAGTTCACAGGGAACATTTATACAAGCATGTAAACCGAGCCCCGGGAGAAAGTGTGCTGAACGTCTTAGAGCGCGTTTTAAAAATGCATGTCTGTTCACCAAACGGGCGTTGCCGGCACGAAATGTCGACCGCGATTGAAGAGTATGAAAACTTCAAAACATGAGTTTGACAGCTCATCCTTGCAATGCCGTTGCTTTCAGGCGACAAGGTATTTTTTGGTTCACTGCGGATTTGAGTAAGCTCTCGAGAAGTCCGCCAACTGGTCCCTGCTTTTTGCGCTTTGCGATTATTCAAACTTGCACATACCTGTATTCAAAACACTAGTCTCCACATAGGTGACAACCAAGTGAATCAATCTGCGAATTTTTTAATAGGAAATCGATTTCACCCAGCACCGCGCATCCTCGGTCCCGAAATCTACAAGCAATGCTTACGAGTGAAAAGGCCGAAAGACCTAAGCAAAAGCAGTTAAAGCAAACAAAGTCGAGGTTAAAATTAAAATGAATGAATCAAAACACGCGCTGCGGTGAATAAAAAGCTGGAAAATACGTCGTTCGTCAATATTTGATATCACTGAAACTGGAAACCTGTCTCTGTCTGCCGCCAATTAATTATCGAGCAATGCAAACATCCCGACACCGGTGGTGCCGCCGCTATTACTCAAGCAGAGCTGTAGTAAAATGAGTAAGCGGGATTTCTGTGGTCCCGTTGGCAGGCGCACTTCTCAGGCAGCGTCTTTAAAATTAAATGCCAAACAGCGGGGGTGAAGGAAGAGGGGTGTCAACATCGGTGACTATATGGATGACAGGAAAGGTCAAAACAAGTCAGTAAAGATTATTGGGAAAATCATTGAACAACGCAAAGAGTACAATAATCATTTCACACGAGGAAGGTTCATGTTTTGAATACTAATTTGTGCGTTAAGTTTGTTCAAACATTTATCTTCACAGGTATCCAGATGGTGACCGGGTTGGTCTGCAAAAGTAACAGTGAAAGCTTTATGTATAGGTGTTTTATTTATGATGTCATGGAACCAGTGCTGGATTTACCTATAGGCTATATAGGCTTAAGCCTAGGGCCTCAAGATCCAAGGGGGCCTCCAAAAAACTGTGGCACGCACAGAGTCAATGCCGGTATATGATCATTTAGATTAAACTTCGTCAAAAATGTATGTCTTAATTATTATTCACGAAATTTAGTTTCATTCAACTTTCGTGGTCATCACGCCAGAGTCTTCCAACGAGTTTCCATGAATCTCAATATGACGGTTGGTCAAGCCGCACATACCAAATATTGTGTGGGAAAGCACGTTGGCTGCGTCCTGCGTTTGCTGAATCGTACCGATTGTTATGTGTGACTCCAAAAGATTTGTGGCTGTTCATATTTGAAATGCACCTGATCAGTGGCATAACTGACAGGTGGCAGGGGTGCGAATCTCCCCCCCCCCCTGTCAAACTAAATGTAAAAACCGGGCCCCTTCCTAGCTTGTATTTTGGTATTTAGACCTACTATTCTTTGGTTTCAGTAGATTGTTGTTTTTTTTCGTTTTTCGGAGTGTTTTCCGGTGACTTCGAGTTTTTGTATAGCCGTTCAATACCGGATTTGCAATTGTTTCTCAACTATTTTCTGAGCGTTAGCCAGTGGGCTCCCTTCAGCTAAGTTTTCCCCTGGCCCAAACCTCTAGTTACGTCACTGCACCTGATCAAAGCGGTTGTGCTGCAGATAAGAGCTATGTGTAGGACTACCAGCAGTATCCTACAATAAAAGCATAGTTGCTTCTTAGGTGACTGAGCAATACAGTAGTTTTGTCAGAGTTTGTATCGCGTAAAGCTCGATTGGTATTTTTAGACGTGATTTTTTTCCATTTGAATTTTCTTGTGTAAAGTCATTCAGCAATCAGATTGCTATTGAGTACTTGCGAAAGTTTGTACTGCTCCCATGCTAAGCAACTCAGAGAAGATCTTGATGAGCTTGATTAGCAAGCAAAAACCACTTTTACAACTGGCAATCGCAGAACTCTTCTCCAACGACACAGGGAAACAGCAAAAATATGACAAAAGCGCGTTTGGGTCTGATGCCTTAGATTAGTGGTTCTCAGTTTATCTAACCACGCGAAGCCGTATTTCTTAGCTTGATGGTCACTAACTGCTCAGGCAAAAGGTTCTTTTCACGATTCAAAAGAATTAAAAATGAATTAAACGATCACAGTGTTACAGGATTGGTTGTCCACACTAAGCAGTCGGTACATGAAAAGTGGCAAACGTGGGCAAACAAATTGTAATGAATTAGATAATTTTCTGATGAAGAAGGCAGGACAAAATGTTTTTAACTGTTTACTGTGTTATGTTCAGCCTTGCTTGATTCGATGATTGTAGCTTTTTATTTCTTTTTACGTATTTCAATAATGACAGCATAAGCGAAATTTAAACCAGTCCAGTCGCTACGGTGGGCATTGGGGAGCTTAGCCCTTCCAAATTTAAATATGAAACACTAAAAATCATAAAAGGTTTTATCAAATTTTCAGAATGTCAAGTCCCCTTGCGCAAATTTGGATCCCCAATTCAAGACTTTCTCGCGATGGTTCTGGTTTTTAAACCTCACATCTTTTCACGCGACAGTTTGGTTGCGTTCGATTCTTGTCAGTCTGAAAAAGTAAACATGCGAATCGTGAACCTAACAGTTACAACCAATTGGGTGCGTTTTACTCGACGTGTTTTGCTCGTGTGTGTGAGTTTTTTACAGTCGTGGTAAGCGAGTTGCGACGTGGTCCTCACGTTGTGCTTTTAAAGTCTTTATGCTGCCACACACACTATATAGGTGCATTGTGGTTTTTTGAACACAGATAAGAAAAAACAGATGTGATTCTTATAAAAAACGTAGGATATGTGTTTTGTCAAATATTTCAATTGTGGCGGTTTCGGTTGGTTTGCCTGTTGGCAGTTAATAATCCTGTTCCCGCCAGCCAAGTAGGATTTCAACAATACCGTGCAATTTAACGCTTTTGCGTCGAAGGCAGCAACAAACGCAATGATCGTGGGCACTTCAGTAATGATTTAGAATTTTTTACTGACCGTGCTTTCAGAGCGTCATTTTCCGATTTTCGCAAATTGATCAACGCTTTCCATTTTTTTCCCTCGCAGTAATGGGAGAGGGGGCCTCACAAGTGGATTAGCCTAGGGACTCGCATCAGTTAAATCCGGCCCTGCATGGAACACTGAATGGTGCCGCGACGTGCCGCGATAAGACCATTTGGCCGCTGCCATCGTTATTGTCTGGTTTGTTCCAATTGCTTAGGTGTGATCCTCATCTCGTCGAAAGTTTGTTCACTGTTTGGCCAACGTACTGTTGATGACATATCACACAAGTCGCTACATACAGTAAATACCACGTGTCAGTTTTTGGTTCCGGCACTTTTTCAAAGTAGTTTGGTGTGAAAGAGTGACTAGTAACTGCTTACACACAGATTTTTACATGCATGTGTTGCAAACAATTTGTACGCGGCATGCCTTGTCGCGTCACCGGAGTATAGTTTAGTGATCAGCGAACTCCGAACTATTCAGATCAAGGCACACAATGTTTCTTTTACCCATGCAGTGGTGATAAACGGCTTCACCTCTTCTTGTCACCTCCGCAACTCAGTTTTTATCCTGAATTACATAGATTTATTGAAAGTTTTTTGTAGTGATTTTCACTACGTGACGGGTATCGTTACTTTTTATAAATATGTACGAATGTCATTGCTCAGCTCAGTGGTGTAGGAGGCGGGGGTGCAGGGGGTAAAAGCGCACTCCCAAAAGTTTTGAATTGTTGAAAATCTGTGAAAAACTGGCATAATCTTTGAAAATGTTCGCAAAATCCCTGAAAATACGGGCAAAAATTGCGCCCAACGTTGTTTGATTTTGAAAATTTGGCGCCCAACGTATGGAGAATCACATTAAGACATTTTTTGGAGGTCATCCCAAAAGAAGGTGTTCATGATCTGTGTGGTTGGAATTATTCGCTCAAATAGCTGCCCGAAAACTCTTCGAGCAAGTTTGGGGAAATTTGGGCAAAAATTTTTCACACCCACAAAAATTTGCCTGCTTCTACACCTATGACTCAGCTACACCAGTGCTCTGCTTCACTGCCGCGATTTTAATGTTACTTGTTAGGTATGCCGCGTAAGCTAAAGATGATTGAAAACGTTTCTTTTTGTCGTTTCTGCTGCTGCGCGTGAGCGAAATACTGTAGAAAATCGCTCACATTTACCTTGTTGCTTGTTTTCGGGATCTGCTTCAGTACAATCTCGATTTGTTGTGTGCGCAGGACGAAGATTTTTCGTGGACGATGTTGAAACTGAAACTGTGCGACCGCAGCTTGCCGCCGGAACGATTGCAAGAGCTTGCGTTACAAACGATGATGCAAAGAACCATTTTAAGAAAGCAGCTGACAAACAGTAGAAGGTTTGTTGTGTAATTTGAGGTTGTCTTGCAACTTTCTATGTTGCTTTAGTTGTTGAAACTCTTATCTACAAGTTGCTTCTGCAGTAAAACGCTCACGTGAACGTTCTGGTCACCTTGCAAGTTTTCGAGCATCGACAGATTACTGCAATCAGCCCACGTGTTTTAGCAGATTGCGTGTGGTTTGCAATAAAAATTTTAATGTAGCTCGTACTGCAGTTTTGCCAGTATTTTCGCTTCATCCTCGATTTATTAAAAAATCGAGCGTTTTTTTGAAAATGTTTCTTCATTTATTTTCGATGAACCGCTGTTTCTGCAACACGTGGTGATCTGTGCGAAGCTAGTGCTGGGTTATCGAAAGCAAGTGCGTTCGTGCATTCATGGTGCTCGAAGCACAAGTGTTTAACGGAAAATCGTTTAACTGTATGGAGTGTTGCAATTAATTCCTTGTAATTTCAAACGAACACCTTCTGCCTCTAAAACAGGGGCCGGGTTAACCGACCCGCATATGACTCGTTCCTCTGCGGCGACGTACTCGGACATTGGAATGGAAAATGAGTTTTTAATTTTTTATTATCCTTAGTAATTCTTCACTTTTTTCAAATGGATTTCTGAAAATTTCGTTTTCTTTGAAGTACTTTCACATAAACACAACGCACAAATTTTGTATACACAGCATACAAACAATTCATTTATGTCCTTCTATCATAATTTAAAAAATGTTTGTGGCTCCTGTTTTTTTCATGAAGGAAACGGATCCAGGGCTTTTTGAGCGTTTAATTTGCCTTTTTCTGCTGAAGAAGGTCATATTTCCCTGCTTCCTCTTCCACCGGAGAAAATGTACCATTTTCTGCTTGGCGCTATGTGCATTACGGATTTGTTGGATGATTTGAGATATTTTTCCATATGAGGCAACATCTTTTGCTATACGTTTGAAAAGTTTGAAAATATTTTGCGTGAATCAAAAGTTTGATCGGCAAATCAAAAATTGTTAGTTGTTTCTACCGAATTTCTTTTACCCAGCATTTTCTCATAAGACTCTATCATTCAAATGCTAATCCACGCGACCCAAGCAACTTGTGCAACGCTTCGTAGTGTTTAATGCAGTGGTTCTTAACCTTTACAAACACGCCGAACCTTTACGTAGTTTTCCAAGCTTTTGTCGAACCCCAGTTTTGCCCAATGTAACAGAAAGTGAAAATGAGTTACTGAAATCAGATGACCTTCGTCGGACCCCAAGGGGTTCGATCGAACCCAGGTTAAGAACCACTGGTTTAATGGAAGACCCGCGCTTCTGGTCAAAGTTCAGGTCCGTCTAAAAAAGCCACCCCGAAACTTATCTTGACCGGATGACGTAACAGTGTAATTTTAAGCTTAAATCAATTCTTGATGGGCGAAGATTTGCTAATGTATTGCGTTTTAAAACAGTTTAATTTCCATTTAATGGATGCCTTAAAATGTTTCGGAAACAGCAGACTGTGATAAATATTTTGAAAAGCATCTCAGGGAAGGTGCTAAGGTGGAGCATATCTCGCACGAGGAAGCTGCTGCTTTTTTCGTTACCTGCAACGAACTTGCTTCTTCCAAAATGCGAGCATTATGGCGTGTGGTTATATATTGTTTTTATGACGTTTGCTTGAATCCTGAGATAACGGGAAGTTGTGTCCAAGGAGTGATAAGAGTGTGAGAAAGGATGACATAAAGTTATCACTTCGCGTAGTCATTTGGTCAATGACTCAGATAGTATTAGAAAATCGGTCATGTTCATCCTCAGGTTACCGACAATACTAGTAAGAACGTTGGATGATCTGTGTTCAGTGTAAGTCGGTACGAAGTGCACAGCAAAAGCGGCACCGAGTTGCAGTCAAAGAAAGTCTTTGGGCCAAACGTACTTGACTTTAAATCTTTCAAATTTCAAGGTCGATGGCACCTAGCACTTATACGGACTATCGTTTGATGCAACTTCTAAAAAAGTAAGAGCGGAATTTCTGTGTGGTCGGCTAGAAGTTGGAACAGAGATGAAGTAGTGCGGCATGCCGGCCAGGTCGACCGTACTTGTGATGAGGGTGAGATGGCACAGCGATGCCTTCTGAACAATTCACGACGCGATTGTTAAACTGCATCGCTAGTTTCCCTTCAGTGGAGTTCACAGGTAGCATTTATACAAGCATGCAAACCGTGCCCCGGGAGAAAATGTGCTGAACGTCTTAGAGCGCGTTTTAAAAATGCATGTCTGTTTACCAAACCGGCATTGCCGGCACGAAATGTCGACCGCGATTGAAGAGCATTAAAACTTCAAAACATGAGTTTGACAGCTCATCCTTGTAATCCCGTTGCTTTCAGGCGATCGTTTGTGAAACAATGCGTTTGCAACGCAATGGCTTTTTTCAAGCTTGCGTAAAGCAGTTAAAAATGCTTAAAATGCAACTGCAGCCGCGTGTTTCAACCTTTCTTTGAACCGGGACCTCATTTTAGATGTTGGAAAGCTCAAGGCCCGCAATTGCTAAATGGACTGGGTTACTTTTTCATGGATAATAATTTGAGACGCTTTCTGCTCCGTTTTTCGATAGTCAAAACCAAAGCTAGCGAATTTCGAATAAAGCAAATACATTTAATTCAATTTCTTTACAAAAATCGTGGTAGTTTACCAGCATACAGTACGTGAGCCATCGGTACAAACTGAACTGAAAGGGTTGACGTTGAAATTACTCCCAACGTAAAAGACGTTGCAATAGTGATACAGTAGTACATATTTGGTAGTGGCAGCAATTTGACTTCAAAGCAAAAACTCATCAAACAATGCTATGTCTACAAAATGCACAACATGCGTTTGTTCGCGGCAGTTTGGTACATCAGTGGAGTACTGAATTTGAGGAATATTGTACTTAAACTGAGCCGTTTTACATTCATCTGATATAACCTGTCCCAAAACGCAACCGTTCGTTTGTTCGCCCGTGCACCCTTGGGCCAATGGGCTTGTAGCGGTTTCAGTCACTTACAAGATACATAGTTTAAGAGAGCTTCTACAGTCTTGTGAGTTATTCGATTCTGCAGCTGTTGTGATAGGCCACTTGACGCAATACTAGCTTTCATCGTCGCGTCATAGAGCTTTCACAAATGCGCTTAATGCTCGAGTCACTTTTTGTTTGGAGGACCAGAGTGTCTTTTACGGGGCTGAGGATCCCAGGTTATGTATCCCTAAAATTGTGCATGTCGGGCCCGTTGCTTGAACTTCTCTGCAACTTTCGTGAGAGTTGATATAACTTTTTGCAAGGACGATGAATATGCATTATGCATCAAGTATCAACTGTCCTGCTACACGATACTTCCTGAAGTTAATCCACGTTTGGTTAGTTTTTGTGATGCGTCGAGCTGTTAATATTTTTCGGATGCGGCGGTTTTTGGCACTTTTTTCGGACTTACAAATGCTTGTTGTTCGCTGTAATGCATTTTGTGAGGTTGTAGCATTTAGGAAAAGTGAAATGAGGACTATAAGCAATTGTCACTTCAGCAGCTGGTATTTACCTTGTTCACACTCTCTGTTGAAACGTGTTTTACCATCTTTCTATCGCGGCCTGGAGTGTTGACTGTAAGTAACTCCGATTTATTCCTACAAAAAACAACGAAACCGTTTGACAAGTACAAAAAGTAATCTTTTCAAACTTATCACTTTTCACAATCGACCACCCATAGTGATGTTTGAAGTATTAAGTTTTGTGATCTGAGGTCTGCGAATGAATCGTATGTGTTTTTCTACAGCGTGCAAGCCGTTCACTTGTCCAGCAGTGTAGAATTAGCGCGGTTGCAGACCTCTGTATCGACGTTCGTATCGCACACTTGCAGAAAGGAAAACAGTCAGCTATATTCAACCGAAGTTCATTGTTAAGCCAAAAGTTAAGCTACTTAACCATGCTCAGGAAACCTCAAGCACTATATTGAGTGCAATGCAACCTAAAGTGTGATTACGTTATCGTGGGAAATGTGACATCTGTTATTTCCGGACCAAACTATTTTTGACTTCCCGACGTCCATTTTCAATCACTTTCACAACACAATCTTATCTGAGCAGCGAAACATATATAGCATAGCCTACAAATTTTATGCACTGTACTCCGAAAAAGGGTAATTTTTGTTTGCGCGTGGAAAAAGTCGGCGCGTTTATGATCCGTTTTTCTTCATATCAAGTGATGGTGTTAGAAGACCCTTCACATACAAGTTTTCCGAGGTTATATTAGTCCAAACACGTTTTGCACTTAAAATCACATTGAAATGTTAAGGTAGTCAAGATACACAAAATTTGCTACACATCAGATAACCCCGGTTAGCATAGTTCCCCAATTTGCTGCATATAGGCTTTCAGGGACTAATGTGTAAAATACTTCTGGCACCATTCCACTTGTTTGTGAAAATCAGGAAAAGTCATGGAAACACAGGTTTGTAACATTTTTCTTTTTCTAAGTATATAAAATCAACAGAAAAAAAGCCCCCGGATGGTGGACCACCCAGGTTTCCTGAGCAGGGTTTTGAGGCCGCACATTGAATGACTTGCGTTGTTCTCAGCAAACTAAAATTTAGCTCAAGTTTCTGAAAGCATGCGAATCCTATCAGCAATGATAAGGACTTTTTGGCGCAGGTCTCTAATCACTCCATAACTGTGATGTAATAGGCGAGTGCCAGTAGAACCACAAAATAAAACTCAGTTTATTGCAAATGAAACAAAACGGTTAAAAATCAGCAAACCAGAAATGAGTTTTGTTCCTCAGTGGACACATGGAAATCTGCCTGTACGCAATCCAGACGTGATGGAGTGGCACTGAGAAACACTGCATCAGAAAGTCAAATTTGAGATAATCAAAATAGAAACAGGTTGTCATTAATACTGTACATGCACAACAACAAAAAACCTTCTCAACTGGGCCGCTTCAAAACTTTCGACCGGGTTGAACATAGCTGGATTAGACTCACAAAAGTCAAGCGGTTATGGCACATGTGATAATGAAGAAAAAGTGTGCGACGCCTCACGCAATCAAGTTTCATAATACAACAAGTGATCTGCGGAGTGGACGTTTTGCGTGAGTTGCTGAATCTGCTCCGAGGTCATTTATTGAAGTCCTTTGGTCTGATTTGCTTCTTACTGGAGCTCTACCAAAGTGTGCCGTGTTGGGTCGCAGTTCTGCTGACGATATCTCAGCGCCAATGTAAGTTGAATTTCTTCACAGATTTATTATACGCAAGCTGGAGCACATTCGTTACTGCCAGAATCTTAAGAAACCGTCGGCCACGGGATCCGGACAGAGCAGTTCGAGCAGACCTCCGTAAGTATGATATGAACCTGTACCTTTTTTTGTTATTTCCCTGGGTGGGTGAGGGTGCGTCTTATCGTCAGCGCAACCTAATGTGCAAACTTTTAGCCTGTTTCATTTTTGTTGTTGTTATTTTTTTTAAATGATGCATAATTTACGTACCTGTGACAAGTATTATTCCGAAAATACTATAAAATTATCTTCGGCAGGTTATGGATCATCCGAATGTCGTTTCCATTGTAGAGTTTTTGCGGTAACTTCTATAAGTAGAACCATAATTGTGTGCTCTTTATAAAGGACTTGATTGCAACCATGCACGTGACTGAGACTGAAGTGATGTGAAATGTGGATAAAGACATTTTTCTACCTCGGTAATTTTGAATGAAACGAATGACAGTTTTCAGGTCATTGGATAAAATAGGAAACACCTCAATGTAGAGAAGAGCATTTGCGTGGTTTCTAGCCCGGTGATGCGTCCTCGTTGAAAAGAAGTGAAAAAAGTGTCCCGCATTTGAGGGTTACCGTTGTGACGTGTTCAAGAGACGTAATCGCCTTAGCAGTTACTTAGGTAACATAATGATAAGCTGCGGGAAAAGAACTACTTTCAAACCATTTAGCTATTTCCTACAAAGAGTTTTTTCTCACGACAGAAGTTTTTCTTTAGCAATGTGTAAAAAATTGTCGATTGCTTGTGAACGTGGGACAACGTTGCATGCCCAAAATCTTCACGGTAATCTTCACAGCTGGTTTCAGTTCCGGTTTTAATCTTGAAAAAAAGCTTCTCTCCTTATACCCGGATTGTTTGTCCATACATTTCCTCAACGCACCATCGTCAGCTGCTGCCTCAGCGCGGTTGATGGAGTTCCATGAAGCAAGCTCGCGCACTCTTACCACATGCTTATATTTTCGCAGGTTCATAAATTTCAGCGACAATTCTTTTGGAGCATTCAAAGGAAACCCTTTGCCGTATGCTAACGTCCCACGCCCTTTCAACCCAGCAGCTTCTAGCAGAGGAAATGGACAGAGCGGTTTCCAACATGCCGGTGCGTTTCGGTCCGGTCAGACTACTGGGAGCTTTAGACCTTACGTACCAAGGGGATCAGCACAAAGGCCGTCCACTGGCTATGCAAGGCCAGCGCGACCTCCACCAAACCAAGGCTATCCAAGGTTTGGCCGACCTTCGTTCACCTACCACAATAATCCATACCGTGGCTGTGCGCCGCCTGGATTCCGGTGATCGTGGCACAAAGCTTAGGCTTGTAGGACGTGATGACGCAGACGTATTTCCTTTCAACACCAAGGATCTTTCGCGAAGTAACTCGGAAAATCGCGTCGTGTTGGATGGATGAATGAGCGAGTCGCATTCCGTTGCGTGCCACTGCTGCAGTTTTAAGAAGACTACGTCGACCGTATGTTGCAGCACACGCGACAGTTCGTGGGTTGGTCGCCAAACTGCAAATCGTCTTCTTCACTCTTTGTTACATTGTACTTTTCGTTGTTGTTTTTCAACTAACTGTTGATGAGGCGCACTGTGCTCTGAGCAATGAGAGATCTGATGTCCACGAGTAGCGAGGTCGCCATTGCTTTTTTGCCATTAAGCGTATTGTTGGTCTTTCGTGGCACAAATGGTACAGTCGTCCATTAGACTCACAACACAACCTAGTTTTTTCACTTCTTCCATTCGATCGGGAATATATTTTGCTCCTGTGGTGCAGCTCCCCCCAACACAACAAGCTCCAGAAGATGCACTGCCTAGTAAACAAAAAACTAATGGCACTTCTCAGATGAATAGTGAAAGCGCAACATGTCAAACTTGCAGTGACCCTGATTTGGCGTTGTTGATAGGTTGTCATGCCCAAAGTCTTGCAGGGCCAAGCAATTGTCTATGCTTTGCCTTGTTCTCTTGTTATCGAGTAGTTTCAACCATGGTTTTGAATATCATCAGGATCGTCAATGACGTACACATAAACACAATGGGTTCGCTGATGCGGAAAAATAACGAAACTCTCTGCCTGTATTCTGGCAAAGCAAAAGTGCAAGTATTTGTATGTTTTTCCTTAATGTTTGTTTTTAGAAAAACATTTTATGGTTTTCACTTATTGTTTGTATTTGTCAAATCATATTTTGACTAAGAGTGTTCAGCAACACTGACTTCCTCACGCACGCAATGGTGTTTTTTCTTTTTCTTGCGCGGCCGAGTCCGGTCGCTGTTGTCCGCACTGCGAAACGACCCTGTGAAAAACTTTTGCTGGCGAGGCAGTACTTTGTAGTTTGACAGTTGGATAAGTTTTTATCATCTTTTTTGGTATTAGAGTTCAGGCTGTGCGTCTCATGTGCAAACATTAAGTGCATCACCTGTAATATGTGTTTAAGTTGGCGACCAGGGCGTGGGTAGTTCTATCGGCAAGACGGCGGCTGAGAGTCTGCGCTGGGCTGGTTGTATCTTCATAGTGCATCATGGCGCATGCGCCGAGCCTGCTGTTCAGCCAGTGCACTTGCATTTTACTAATACCACATATTCCTCAACACATTTATTGACACGCCGAACCAGTTTCATACTTCTCACTCCACCTTCTAATCAGTCGATTACGTAAGGCATATCTACCGCTCTTTGCAACATAAAACAAGGAGCTTCGCTTATGTGAAACTCGAGAGTTGGTAGGTAAAAAAACACAATTATGCTGTGTGTCAGAAAAACTTCTGCATTAAAAAGTAATGAAATCGTCTTTGGCGAAACTTCCATTGTAGTACTAGAATGCATTATCGCATGGTTCTTGACACCTCAGCAAATGCGTTGCCTTCATGTACGTCGCGATGAGTTTGGTTACGCGAAGAACTCGACTTGTTTTATGCATTACTAAAAAAAGTAAGTAAAACAAATGCAAGTTTGCGACAATGCGCGTTGCTGGACTACATATGCTTCAGTTCTTATCCAGTAAGGAACCAGTGCAAATCGTCGTTTCAGGAGCACTCAAATAAACCACGGCTGACACTTCTGGAATTTTGCGTCCGTTTCTATCGATGATCTATATTTGTATGTCCTGCGTTAACAACCGACCTTGCAGAAAAGATCTCATTTTTGCGGCTCCCCATCACTTGTATGCGAAGCTTCTTGAAGCGAATCAGGCGGAACGACATGCCGCTTTGTTGGTTGGTGACGCTTTGACCAGAAACCAAGCACAATCATGGAGAATTGCTGTAAAATTGTCCATCTGCAACGTCGTATCTTTTGCAAGATTACTTTGTGCCACGCACCCACGTACTGCTGCCGATCACCGCTGCTTTATGCTTCAGCAACTTTTAAGCGACATGACTTAATTTTTTCGTACATGTGTTGATGGGCTTGAACGTGAACGTGCATTGTAAACAACGCAGAACTACCAGTGGAGGAGGGTTCAGCCATACATGTTTTCTTGCATCGCACGCTGTGCGCAACGTTTCGTTGCTGGCGCATGCTGCCCGTCAGGTCGTTGAGGACGCTTTGCCCCCCGGCGCGCTCCCTGAAACAATACAGCTTGTAGCGATTACCTGCTCTGGGTGTTCACCACCAGAAGGCATCCCGGCCTAACTCCACGCGTCTCATGAGTTGCTTGGAACGTGAAAAACCGAATGTAATGTTTACGTTGAGGTTTTGACGCACGTAGCTTGATCTTAACATCTCGACGGCGAGAAATACCTTACCTCAGGATCATTACTTGTATTTTAAAATCAGTCCATTTACATCGTCACTGCTGTTTAGCGTTTTCTTTTCGAGCAACTTGGTGTTCACTTTTCCCTGGCGACAATTCGATTAAATTACGCTTTTTGCTTGTGTGTCAGTTGAAGGCAGCCAGTGAAGCTTCATCTGTTTTGGGTTTATCAACGATTTTCTTGGACGCATGTAGTTTGGCTCATCAGTGGTTAAATGCTGATGATGTGACGGCATTCATCATCTTTTTGTATTTCGTTTTATGGACCTGATAACCGATGATGCATTGCATTCATCCTTGCATCTTTCGTTTATTTTCGTAAGGTACACAAAATGGTTTATTTATGGCTTGCGTAAAATGCGTTGTTCATCGCATTTGCAAGTCTTTTTCCCAAACGGACGTGCTTCCGTATATTTACAAAATGGTCTTTGTTTCCTATTATAGACATGGAATGTTGGGGTGGGAACTACTAAGTTGAAAACACTGTAGCATTGAGTTTACTTTGTTTTATCGCAACTGTCGTTCAAACTTACTGCGCGACAAAAGGTTTTGCATATGTGGCCATGGTAAGAATGAGCATAATTTAAACTTTGGTGCGGAATGTCATGCCATTCTGGTATTTACGAAGTTAGCAGTATTAACTTTTCCATACTAGAAAGGGGGCTGTTGTTAAATCATCATTAGCAAACCCAATAGTTTAGTTAAAGTAGAGGATGTTGAACAACTGTCATGGGCACATGATTGACCGCAGATGTGACGAACTTCTGTTGAGGACAAGGTAGGCCCGTAGCCAGGTTTCAAGATTTGGTGGTGCACAATACATTCTTAGGGGGCACGATTTTTGCTTTTACTATATGTTTAAAACATTTTTCTGGGCGCAACAAAATTTGGGAGGGAACATAAGAAATTTAGGGGGGCACTGCCCCCGAATGCTCTCCCGTGGCTGCGGACCTGGGACGAGGTGACTTTAAATACGCCCAATACTGTTGCAGTGTTCCCATTCACTAACGTGTAGGTATTAATTTGCTTGAGAATGTATTAAAATATGAGACCGAGCGTCAGGGCTGGTCTGTGCTTGCTTTCCTTTACCTTTATCAAGGGCTTCGACCCGTGTTTTGAGTTACGCAGAAGTCGAGATGTCAAATTGTGGAGTGCAGTCTCCCCTCTAATTTTTCGAAACTTCAAGGAACTGGATAGCCTTCTAAGCAGTAAATGTTTAGTTTACGATTGTATTAAAGCTTTCAGTTCAGGTTACATTTTGGACTTTGTTCCGCAACTGCGCTGTGGCAGGAAGTGGTTATAGGGCATCGCTTACTATGAATGGCTAAAAAAGGTCATCTTTTTATAGGGAGCACAGAGTCGCAAAAGAACCGATTGCTATGGGAGCAATAGCTCCGTGGACGCACGATTTCTGCGGATCTTGGCCGTACCACTAAAAACGAGCTAGCGCCGGCTCTGAACAACTATGTCAACTGGTATTGCTTACGAGTTTTGATTATGTAGCATGTATCAGTGGACTCCACCTGCAGTTTATAACGGTAACATTCTGATAATATAACTTCAAATCCATGATTAGGAAAATGTGAATCATGCTCCAGCAACAAATCGACGCATTATAAAGAGCTTTAAATCTTTAAAGATATTTTCTAACTGAAAAGACGCTGCAGTGATTTCCGTCCATTGTGCAGCCCGGTTCGGCATATTTTCAACACACTGTAGCTGCAATCAACGACAATGCAACGCTGTATTTTCATAGATAAATTTGTTTCACTTCGTTCTTACTCTTGCAAGCGCTCCTTTTCGCTTTGACATTGCTTTAGAGTTTTAGACTGCGAACCCTGGAAATTAGTCCTATAGGCCAATGGTCTTCCACCTTTTCGTACCGCGATCCAGGCCCGCAACCACCGGGAAGCATTTCCCCCCAAATTCTGTTGTGACAGAAAAATTTGTTTTGAACATATAACAAAAACAAAAATTTTGCCACCCCAAACCTGGCTACGAGCCTGATTGAGAGCCAGACACCATATAAAAGACAAAGGATGGTTGATCGATAGCACCAATATATTTGCAATTATGGACAACAGGTTAAAAGTTCGACTCACACAGGGCCGGTTTGAAGCCGATTTGACCGATTTCTTCTAATCGGGCCCCGCGCCGAAAGGGGCCCCTCGCTCCGTCCACTTACCAAAGCAAACTTACACTTTTTGTCGAAGCTACTTGTGTACAGTGCCGGCACGGGGCCCAGTGTTTTTCAAGTTGCTTTGAGAGACCAAAACGGTTCTCACATTTTTCCAACGGTATCTCAAAATGCAGTATACAGCAAACTCGCTTTACTACCACCATCAAAGTACACCAAAACCTTGCTTTACAATCACCTCTGTATTCAGATGAAACAATTGCGGTCTCTCAAAATGTCTTTGCGGTCAGCAAGGTCAAACTTTATGAAAACTCTGGAGGGCCCACAGTATTTTGTAAGCGTGGGATCCGTTGCCAACGAAAATCTAAGTGAACTGCGCGGTTTTTAACGGCCTTATCAAAATTCTATAGCAAGAATGGTTGTTGTCTTCAGTAATGTGTGGCCAAGTTTTTTCACTAGCGCCTTGATCGTTAAGGCAGAAAGGCCTTAAATTTTTAAGCTGTTTTCTGTTTCATTTATAAAAGCGTTTCGTATGTGACAGGTCAGGTTTCAATAGTTGCTACAAAATACGATTCGATAGTTGTTGAATGTTGATTTTTCAATAATCACAACTACGTTTCTTCTGAAGGTAGCGTTTAGTTCGTAATTGCAAGTCCGTGCTGCTTGGTGTTTTAATAGCGTTGTTCATTTTCCCTCTCGTAAAGGTTTGATCAGGCAACCTATCATCAGAGACAACCATCTGCAACTGTAATGAGCTGGCACCTCTTTTATAAAAACAAAGTGACGTTCGCAACCCCTCGTTTGAAAAAAAGCGTAGAAATCCCAAAAACAGTGTGGTATTAATTTTTCGGTACTTTTTCGCAAACGGTCACAGATAAGGTTCTCTTCGCAACATTTCTAAAAATGAGAACTTTAAGTTTTAATCAAGATACAGACCGAACGATCAGGGCAGAGTAAAAATTAGTAGCCTAATACAAACACCTGGTTCCGTACTCAGCTCGTGTAGTGATGGCTTTAGTGTGGAAGATGTACAGGTCAGTGCCGGATTAACAATGGTAACAATTGCTACTGGCCCGCGCTTTTGAGGACCCCGCGGTCCGTTGTGTTACATTTTTCTTTATTATATGCAAGGGTGGATATTGGAATTTGAGTGCCCGAGGCAAACTCTCAGAAAGGGGCCTTAATTTTACACACGCTATACAAAAACTTTATTCACTGAAAGCAAGTTTAATTTTTTTGATTTTGTCTGGGAATTTGCTTCTGCGTGAAGGTCCATTTTACACTGTAAATTGTTTGAAGTCATTTGTTTTTAAATTGTTCTTTGCCTACACATTAGACTTGTTAAAGGTCCCCTTTTGGCATATTTGCACATAAATTTTGTTTTAATTTGATAAACATGTAACTTGCTTCAGAGCTTATTAAATGTGCCTCTAGAGTGATTAATAAGTTTTTTTACCGAAACAGTGCGAAACTCTCAAAAGGGAGGCCCGAGATGACCGTCTCTTTCGCCTCCCTTAAAATCAGCCCTCCCTTGATTGTATATAGAATTTTTCAGTCCAAGAAGTCACTATTTTACTAAATTTGCCATAAGCAATTAAGCGAAAGTTTTCAATTGAATGCTTTTATATTAGACTACTATGATTTGAAACAAACTATTTTACAGTTATTTGCAATACCATGGAACCACTCAAACAATGTGGCGAATTCGCAGCAATTTCCAGATATTGCTTGACTGTATTGTTATGGCATTAAAAAAATATTATTAGATCACATTCACCTGTTCTATAAGTTGCGTTACCTTTTTGGTGCTTTCAGAATAACTTGGCCAATGGCCCCAAATTTGGGGTTTTGTCCCTAGAACCGGGTTTTCAATGTCTTGCTGGGTTTCTGGGTTTTTCTTCTGAAGATCTGGGTTTTTTAGGATTTTATTGCTCACCGGTGATTTAAAATAGGGTATGACTTATTGTAGTTCTTATTTCCAGCTTCATTTTCTTTATCTTGCTTAATCCTCTTCAGCTCAGTGAAGAGGTACCTCACTCTTCAGCATACCTGAGGAACAAGCAACTGACACCATGTAAGCTGTAAATATTAGCTAGGTGCATTGAGTTCAAGAGGCAGAAATACTAATGAATCAAGCCCAAAGAAAAAAATTAAGTGGTTCACCCACAATTTTTAAGGTAAAATGGTTGAGAGATCCATAGCTCAAAGGTTAGCTCCAGACAAACACTGACATTGAAGATTTGATTATTGTAAATGCTGCCAGATCACCATCAGAAATGCAAACAACTCCATGTTACTGCGATATGATAATTCGAACAAACACAAAAGTTCATAAGCAACGTTACACTATATATTCACTAACACGTTTTGTGATTGCAGATGGCCAGGTATGGTAGTTTATAGAAAGAGTCACATAATTTTGTGTCTACCTGGAATTTCTGTTCAAATCTGGGTTTTTGGGTGAGCCTATATGAGATTTTCCAAAAAATTTCATTGGCAACCTTTGATTTGGCATCTAATTACTAACCATTGGGTAGTGTACATATAGCCACCTTTTACAAATGCGGGAAATGATTTGCGTATTTATTTAACTCTCATGGTTACCAACTGCAGTGGAGAACGATCGTTTTCTAAACTTAAGATGGTAGAATAAACAAAGTAGCACCGTTAGACAAAACAAGCTGAACAGCATGATTCTAAAGAGCATAGAACAGGAACTTCTATATGATATAGACACCATATACCACCAGCACCATTAACACATATTCTAAGGAAAAATCTAGAAAATGCAATCCTAAGCAGTAGGTTTGCTGCTCTTGACAATCGACATCGAAACGTACGCCTTGTGACTACACTGTCTAAATATAGCAATGATCAAATTTATTGATGAGTCTGGAAATATTACATACTGTCTCTGTACTGAATTTGTGAGTTGCACAATAATATACGTATAGGCTACGTTTTGGTAAAAAATATGTGTAGCCCATGCAGGGCCGGCCCTAACAGATGCGGGGCCCAATGCAAGACCTAGGCGCGGGCCCCCTCTGTGCAGTGATTTTATGACGTCATCGTGTTCAGTCAACCGTGTTACGATCGTGGTAGAGCGCAGATATACAGTACAGCACTAACACGAGAAATTGAGCACGTTTGCTAACGTTCGAGAGGAAATTTGCTA
>Ga0210059_1000260_pt1 | contig 59582 bp, 29 predicted proteins | sample Ectturendosymbi2_FD_188042 | JGI IMG/M metagenome (GOLD analysis project Ga0210059, IMG submission 188042) | Ecteinascidia turbinata endosymbiont from Florida, USA - Sample 2 (SPAdes) (version 2) | ecosystem: Host-associated > Tunicates > Ascidians > Unclassified | place: Key West, Florida... | reverse complement strand
GCGTGAATATTGAGTCACGTGTTACGTAAAACGCTGTGTGAACATGTGAACGGTTTGTGCCCAGCCGGATGGCTCAATGAGCAGTCTATTACAAAGCACTGGTTCCAGTCCGTACGTACCTGTCCATGTAGTTGGGTCACTGGCCGCAACAGTGCTCATTTGTTAAAAATACGAAATTAACAAACTCTTAGTTTACGCACAGGGGTAAATTTAATGCAGGTTGACGCTTTAAATTTACCCCAGGTTAAGAACCACTGGTCTAGTGTCTGCGTGAAAGATTTCTTTCTCAGTGTCATTCCAGCTTTTGCCTGTAGCGATAGTTTTTGCTTTTGCAACGTGTTCGTTTGCGGTTTCTTCTGCGCTGTTTTCAATGCAACATGTCTTGCAGCAAAACGCAGCTGAGTGCGTACCAGTACGTGCAAGAGTGTTGCAAGTACGAGCAAGACGTCAGGCTAGAACTGCTGCATAAGAGTCAAGTGGACCACTCATTGCAACGAACGGTAAGTACGCGGAAAGATTTTGAGAGTCTTGAGACGAGCCGGCTTCGAAAGCTCTGTCCTGTGTATAGGATGATGCATTGAATATAACAGATTCGCCCGTTTATGATGCAAGTTACTAATGAGCGCGAGTAAAAATGATCTGACCAGAGTGACTTCATTTTTTATTGGAATCTGCCTCACTCTTTTTTCTGCACTTTGCTGCGCGTCCATTGGTTGAGTGCACCGTGCTCAGTTGGCTGTTCCTCGTGCAACGGCACCATTACGCTATGACGATACGCTTCCAAGTTAGAACATAGCTTTCTGGCCAAGTTTATGGACATACACTTGAATCCAGCCGTTCCATGTTTGCTCGTTGTTTTATTGCTCTTGTTCAAACCGTATTTCACCGCTTATGGCGACCGCATTGCCGACTATCATCGTTCTTTTGCAACCTGGTCACGTGTTCAGGCTGACGACGATGGAAAGAACACAATAAGTGTCGAGTTCAAGGAGATTTTGGGCAATCCTGCGAACGTTGTGACCAGGTGTGTTTTGTGTTCCAGGGTGTGGTTTGACTATTGCTTATGCGCTTTCATTTTCACTGTGTAATTAGTACGCAAAAATCAATATTTAATAGCTGGTTTTAATTAAATTTCTGTTTTGACATGTGCCCCTAACGTTTAATTAATACTAATGCAGTCCTGCTCTCAGCTAAATTGTAGCTTTTTTAGAAGCCTTTTCACGTTCTTAGGTCATGAGGTCCTAGTTACCAAAGTGCCTACAGTTCATTTCAAGTACGTTCATTACGCAGTTACAAGGGTTGGTAGCATCAGCTTAACTGAAATGTTTCTGAGCTAATCAGCGCACGCCGAGGAGCGTAGGTTGTAAAGTACAGGAGCCGAGTCACAAAAAGAGTTGTCGGTCATAACAGAACAAAGGTCGCAATAGAACAAACGCCTCTTCTTGGACTGACGTTACAGGTACAGCAAAGCATAACTTAGTTTCAGCGAACTGAACTGTTAGTCATATCTTAATCAAATTCTGGTGCCTTTGTAATAACTTCCTTAGTTGCTTGGTTGTACCTTCTGATTGGTTAAATGCTTGCTTACAGAACGCGTAACGTCCTATGTTCGCCTTCGTACCGCCGCGTATATTGCATGAGCAACGGTAACGCCACGACTACTGCTGCATTCTTTAACGCAAGGTTATCAAAAAAGTACAGTAACTTGCGTTTGGAGTTAACCCGTGAATTACATAACCGCCTGATCGTGACGCCATACTTAAAAATACGGGAAATCTCGATTTTTATGCCAGCTTGATTTCACTCGCTGTCCAGCCTTAACTCGTGCTTGCTCGACTTTTAAGCGAATGGCATATTTTCTAATATACGGAACAGAAGAAAGGTACATTCCGTAGTGATCGTGGCAATTGTGTTTGTGTAGTTGCTTTAATTCACACATGAAAGAGCATGGTATAAAGTTGGCTGGAAGTTGATCGCATCGTTCGGCCTTACTGCGAAGAACAGGCTTTGTGCTCAACGGTTTTTGCCTGGCTTATGCCGAAGCTAACACTAAGCTGAAACAGAGTGCGCTTTGGTCGGAGCTATGCGTAGCAACAAACTCATCGAGGGTTCGTCGACAGAGCAATGCCAGCGACTGGCGTAACACTGTGTGGAAAAAAACTGTTGAAGCGCTGAAACCTATGCCGTGCCGAGATCGAAAACATCCCTTTTTCCAAAAAAAGCCACAAAGGCGCTTCCCAGCCTGGTAGACTGCTGCCATCATGCAATGACATGTGTATATAGAGTCGTCAGAAAAAGACCAGAAGTGTCTCTAAATAATATAACCTTTGACCTGTGATCCCGACTGCTTGAACGACACCATTGGTTTTACTTCCGTTGGAATATGTTGTGAAACAATGCAAAAATACTGATGTAGCTTCTTAACGAGTAAGATTGAAACAGGTGACCAAGGCAAAAACATGCTAAATCTTGTGAAGGCTCGACTGCGACGCTAGCGTCTCTTGTCGGTGAAAGAAAACGAAAGTTCTTGTGAAAACACCGCTCGAGCTCTGCGATAGGACACTTAAATATAAATAAAGATCTCCATTTGAAAGCTTTTAGGTAATGTCAGACACTTAAATATATACAGAGATCTCCGTTTGAGAGTTTCTTAGCAATTCTTCCGAATTGAGAGATTTTTTAAAAATGTACAAAGCTGAGAAGCTACTCTTCTGCCACCTCAGCCTACCGAATGCAAAGTAAGCTATTATGTGCCTGGTGTGGCTAACAACGCGTTTTCAATCGTCTTTCAAACTGTCAATTCATTGTGCAGTTTGATGCCATAGTTTTCGGTAAGTCTTTCATGTCTTAACATTGCAGAAGTCCTTGTCGAGACAGAACTCAGCAATATTATATTATCAAGAGAGTCAACGATTGACGTCACGCAATCACCACGCGGTGAATCGTATTACAACGGATTTCGGTCCAATTAGTTCCTGTATTGCTCTGTACTTCTCTGTACTTCACTGGCCTCCGTTCTGATATGGTTCTCGGCTGGTGTCAGACAAATTTGCTGTTGGCTGTGGTGAAGTTCAGCTTTTTGCCATCAGAGCTATCAAAAGAAGAAGCCTACCTTGCTGTTACAGTTGTAAAATGCACCAGCACTTCTACTTGAAAATCCTAACAAGGCCTTGCACCTTCTTTTGCTGTGCTTGGCAGAGTGCAGTAGTTTAGGGTGTACAATAGTTTAGTTGCACTCGGTTGAACTCGTCGACTGACTAGTAACCCGCGTTCGACCTACCTATGAATCAGCAACTTCGCCTGGAACGATTTTTCAATCACTTGGCATGAACAACTATGACGATCTCGTTTTCTGAAGTTGATTCCCATTCGTTTGTCTAGCTCGATTGTTGTTCATTTTGATGATTGCTACAAACGCTCGCGCTTTATTTTCCCAGGTACATAGCCTGTTTCAAAACTTGGATGCTTCCCATCAAATGTTTTTTCATTTTCTGTTAAAGTTTACTCAACTGCAACGGCAGTCAATGCTGTTTTGGTGATAGCTCGCTTGGTCAGTTGTTGCTCGTTGTAGATTTCTCCTTTGACTTTGCAACTGGTTTCCTTTTAACATTATGGTTACGACGAACATTGTAGACGGTATGCTCCCTGAATAACTATGAAAACTTGTTATTTGTCTTCAGGGAGCATATGCAAATCTTATTAGAAGCGTATTACGGAGAAGCAGAAAAGCTCATGACGGCAGTAAAGCAGGTGAGCGGTTCTTAGCCAAGTTCGCGTCCTACGAATCTTTGCCTTGTGACGCGCTGCGTAAGAAAACGTATTTTAAATGCATGTTTGTATTCCTTATCATTACGCTAATGCTTTTATTGCACCGGAACTTGAAAATTAAATCGTCAGTTAATGCGATGATTAATTGGCGGTGCGGTGTCAACCACACCAGCCATTTGAGTTTCATGATGGATTGAGGGGTTGTGGGAATGTGGGCATTATAATGTCCATCAGCACCACTGTTTTAATGCGTTATTCTACTCGTTTTCCCGTGTTTTGCTTCAGCAAAATTGCTCGACTTTCTGTCCCATTGAAATTGGTGTTATGGCTACAACAAAAGGTGGGGAATTGACTTGAGCATGAAGTTCTTCGGTTGGTTAAGACGTTCTATCAAAGTTAAAACTTGTTAAACATGAAACATGGTCAGATATTTGGCAATCTAAGTGATGTTTGTTGTTGCGCAAAACCTTTATTTAAAATTGCATTTCCTTCAGTTTGCATGCTTCAACAAACGCAACGCAGCACCAGCAGCCCGACCATATCATGTATACGCGCTGGCGCTGTGTTTACCACTGAATTATGGCTTAAATTTAGTTTGATGCGCTGCGTAGGATCTCCGGATCGGGATAAACACATCAGTCCAACAGCAATGCGACCGCGTGGCGCAGTCGGTCAAAGCGATGTGTTCCGCTCTCGGCAACATCGAAACAAAGGAAATTGCAGAGAAAGTGATGTTTTTGCGATCTGCCGTCAGTCGCCCGAGCACCTCACCTGGCCACCGTGCCTCGTATCCTGCAGGTACCCGCATCACATGCTTTGCAGTCTCCTGACCACACAACCGTGGAAATAATGCAGCAGAATACATTTTGATAGACTAACTAAAGAAATTTGAAACGTTAAGTCTTGCTGAATAAGCGCGGCAAAGCGCATAAGAAGGGGTTACCTTAAAGCCCTTATGTTCCCGCCATTTTAAACATAATTGCAAATGCCCGAGTTTTCTATCGTTAAATAGTTGAATTACGCGTTGCACGATGAATTTATTACTCTATGTACACTAGTATATGCTTCTCAATAAGTTGCTTGTTTGAACCGGCGTAAAAATCTGAAAGCTCGCTTTGCATTAAAGAGTTGTGATCGCGGCCATGGTCTCTCTCTCTGTTTCCAGTGGTGCACGATCTGGTCGGTGTGGACACCAGACCTGGTGTCGTGGAATTAAACGCTGCTGCTGCATCACCGAGGTACGCGAAGGTGCGAGAAGCGCTTGAGAATCTGACGTCCGCGCTGTTGGAATTCAGCGAAATCTATTGTCAGGTCGGTTACCTAATCACTGTTACATAGCCATCGCGTGATGTGTGTTTATTTCCAGCTGTGATGTGGTGCTGATTATATTATTGTTGGTTTTGCAGCGCAGAGCGTCAGCTTCCTGGTGTGGTGCGCTCTTTATCGGTTTTTGTAGAAAAATCAAATCATTTTCTGCTCACGCGATTTTTTGGACGTTTCGAACAGCTATGTTTAGTTCGTAGCGTAACTACACGCGATGATGTGGTCGAATCGATCCGCCCTGCTCATTGAAATTTAAGCGCCGAAACCGAGCGATAGTAAGTTCGCTCTGTACCCTTGCTAGAAAGTTACATCTTGAGACGCTTTCTGTCTTTGCTTCTGGGTTCAGTTTGCGAAGTGGCTGCGAATGTGGGGGGGGCTTTGATCGCCTCAACGTTGCTTTTCAGTCGTGCGACTCTGACTTTTATTCGCTCAACCCTGATTTTGCCAAGTATCTGCCTGCGACGGGACAAGTCTCATCGCTGGACGTCAAGGACCTTTATTCGGTACAAGTCGTTTCCCTGCATCGAATACCACGAGATGCGACGTGAGTTTTTATCACCCCCGTCATCCCAGTGTTTTGCACTACTTCGTCGAAACCCTTATAGTTGTTTGCCCGGCTGTATTGGCAATCTCTGTAGTTTTATGATTTTCAGTGATAATTTTTCAGCTCCGCCGACAGCCTTCCGCGGCACCAACGTTAGTTGGTGGTTAAGTTACGGTTTGTTAATATAAAATTTTTAATGGTTGGCTGGCATAAAAAATAGTTGATTTACATACGATGTTTGAGTGAAAGGTTATGCAAAATTACAACTCTTATTACTAGCGTAGTCATCGAGAACTTCACGCTTGATCAACCTGAAGGAATCGCAATCTGTTTGCGATGCGAGGCCTTGCAGGATATGCTGCATTTAATGATACGCCAGTATGGTGCTATGTGTATGTTCTATTGGCGTTTCGGATTTTCTGCTTTTACCCCGTTTTCGCTTCTTTTGCCTAAAATTTCTTTTGCTATTGAAGCGGTTCCTGCGCAAAGTATATTCTCCTGCTTACATTTCCCTGCCTCCCGTGCAGCTTAACAGCGATGACCCGTTCCATTCTGAGGCTTGTGCATAACGTTGCAAGGTCGCTCTCGTGCAAGACTCAAAACAAACAAAACCTGCTTATTTGACAGATACGACGAATTCTACGTATCCTGCTCTCTGTGGCACGGAGAGCAGCAAATTACCAGAAGGCCTGTGCTCTCACAGGCTGCCAAACCATCAGGAACGAACTATCCTCGAATAGTGTGGGACAGTTGGTAGGTTTATGCACCTCTTCCTTTTACAATTGATCCGCATTGTTCTTGTCTACGATGGTTTTGGATGCAGTCTTTCTGGCGCAGCTTCAAGCAACTAAGTCCCTTGTCTTTCGTAGATCATTTCGCTTTGTTGATTTCTGTTCGTTTAACCCTTCTAGTGGGACAGCCCGCTTCAAATAACCTTAAAGTGGGTACAGACCTCCGTCAAGCTGAATTGTAAATCAGAACACAAGTTCACGTCCATAAAAGAACTGGAGTGGCATTCTATTCAGCAAGAAGCAGTGGCGCAACGCTGCCTCACACAAATCTACCTTGCTGGGAAAACCAGCATTCTTAAGTGCAGACGACTTCAATTTTATTAAGTTTTGTATACCGTATTCATTCGATTGTAAGCCGCGACCTATAGTCTTTTTTTCATGATTTCGTGCGGCTTATAATCAAGGGCGGCTTACATTTTTTATTTCTTTACTTTATCAAATAGATGGCACTCAGTCTTTCCTTGGCTACGTGTTGTCGACGAAACTCTCGTTTCGCATTCTATTGTCTTCAGCATCACGTGCACATCCGTCACAGGAGGGATTGTGATGAACAGAAGGCAGTTGTAGTGCAAAAATCATTACCAGGGTTGCCAAAAATGCGAAACGTACAAGCACGCGAAAGTATCTCAAAGGTTGAGGTAACCTACGTTCAAACGAAATGCGGCTTACGTTAAAACACCATTTCGTGCGGCTAACAATCGAATAAATACGGTATTCAACTTCATTAAGCTTGCATAATTTTGCATAGAGAAGAAAAGTTAAAGCGGGAGACTTGGTAGAATTTTAACGCATCGTTGATTTCTGAAAGGCTGACATTTACCAGTTGAAATAGTTTTGAAAGGAAGTAAGTGAAACGTTAGCGGTTGAATTGATTTCTTGCTGAATAGAATTCCGCTTCGGGAGTTCTTTTATGGACGTGAGCCTTGCGCTCTGATTTGTAATTCAGCTTGACAGCAACAATTTCGGAAGTGTTAAACGTTGGTTAGCTTCAAATTTTTTGCTCCATCGATTGGTGTAATTAGATATTATTCAAGTAAGGAACGATGCTTTCTTCATCTTGAAGACATGAATATTAAAGCGGAAAAAGACAACTTTTGATTTTGTCAATAAATCGCCAATTTGTTCTGTTGACAGTGATCAACCAGAAATGGAAACGTGTTTTGTTTGTGAAAATACTTTGACGAGGTTGCTTGAATGTAAGTGAAGATTTAACTCCAGCTTAATTCCCAGCACCTCACCTGGTAGACAACCCATCGGCATGCAGTAAAAATATTTTGCGACATATCGCTTGCCCGAATGTTTCATCATTTCTAGTTGAAACCAGCTCGCCGTATATTCTGGAAGGTCGCTTTGTGCCTGAAGTATGACCTTGCACCATAACATTTTGTCCCTGCAAACCAACTACTGCACCAGCTGCAGCAGGAAAAGCTCAAATTACACCTGAGCCATCCTTTCAACAAACGGTCAACGTCACAACTTGTGTACGTTTCAATTTGTCTTTCGCTGTTTATTCTCGTACTCTTCCAATCTTTCCGTAGGCTCGAATTCGACGTTCCTGTTTTCGATCTCCCGCTCGAGGCATTCATCCACGTCACCTTGTATGGCGTCACGGCGCCGTCGTCAGACGACAAAGGCGCAGCGAGATGTTTGTACCAAGTTAATATTCCCATCTTTACGCAAAAAAGGTTGTTGTTTTTATTTCTGGTGGCAGGCCAGCTAATTGAGTCGGTGTGTTTGTTTTCAGCATCAGTGAAGTCCATGTTATCAATGGTCCCTAGCAAACATAATTTAAAAAAAGTATTACTACGTTGCATTGCAGTGTTACAATTTTTTGCAGTTTACAAATACAGCCACCCAAGAACGTTGTATCGACATTTGTGTTTGCTTTTTCATCAGAGTTCTCAGGAACGACCGCCGATTTTTCGGTATGTGGAGGACGACGGCGCAAAATATAAAAGCGGAGGAAGAATCTCCCCCCCTCCAGTATTTCGATGACGTAACGAACCCCAACACGATCGTTCTGCTCATGAACTTCAGTGAAGATAAGTCCCCGTCGACCATGGTACGGTTTCCTGAAAAAACCCTGTCTGCGTATGAGAGGTAAGTTGTTGGATTAAATCATCTGACCAGTACCATTTGGCCAGTGGCCGCTATGGTTTTCTTTGTGAATCTTTTCGCTGTAACTGGAATAATTGTACAACCAGACTGTCCAAAAGTTTTTGCGATCCGGAAAATTGACGGAATGTCAAGGAAAGAAATGTGTTGGTTTCTTTGTTTTGTTATATTTTTGAAACGGTTGGATTCAGAGCACGTTTGTGCCGATTGTAGAACTTGTGACTTGCAGTGAGTAAGGAAGGAAACTCCTGGAGTTTTTTATATTCTGGTGTTTAAGAGAAATCCTCTCATTTGCAATGTGGCAGGGCAATGGCTTGCCACCGAAACTTCAATGTTGAAATATTTCACTTGCGTTAAACACCTTATTCGTAAAAATGGTTTCGGTTGCGATTTTACCACGGTATTATCAGTACAACGTGTAATGAGGTAGATTCTATTTGAATAAGAGCTGATGATACCTACATCGTAGGCGAAATATATATTCTGTAAGATCTTAAAGTGTCTGATTCTTTTCTGAGAAAGGATTTCTTTCCATAGACATTGTACAACTTGTAAACGTATCAGTAGAACTACAATTTTTGTGTGCTTATAAAGATTGAAAAGAAAGAAGATGACTTTTCAACTGATACTGACGTGTTAAAGCGACAAAAAGCCTTGACTGTTTTTGTCGCTTATGCGACACCATGCAAACCAATGCAAAATAACTAGCTCTACATTGAGAGAGCAAGCTCAGTTGTTATCAAGCATTTGGAGTTTTTCCTGCTTACAATTTTACGTCGCGCCATGGGATGTTTGAATGCATCTGAAATTGCGTCGCGTAAAGTAATTACTTGCTGAAAATTCTGCAACTAAAAAAACTTACAGACTTGAAGTGGACAAATTCATGTATAAATACAATAAATCTCAGTTACCGGTTTACGACTATTTTAAACTTGTCGCAGATGTTCATCCGTATAATACAAGACAAGCCAAAAACCCGTCAGTTCGCCAGAAACGCTTTCAAACGTAGGTGCGAAAATGCTGAGGTACAGTGCAATAGAAGCCCACCTGAAATTCCTTCAGAAATAAACAATAAATGATGTTTGACACTTTTTACAGCTCTGTAAAAATGTGCTACTCGGGTGCTAGAAACATTAGTCTTCATTTTTTTGTTGGTGTGCATTAACCGAGTGCATTGATTCTATAATGCTGTTACTACGAAAATGGTTTCATGAGATATTGCTGTCATATCTTATGTAGTTTTGTTTTAGTTGGGTTCACTAAAATTGCTTGCTTTAAACTCGCGTATAAAGGGGTGCGTTTAATCTCCAATCGCACCGTGAGTGATGTGTCTACCGAGTAACAAACGAATTACCGTACCCATGCATGAATCATCACATTGGCTGAAAATGCATTTCCCAAACACGTGAGTGAACGTCTTGTTTCCAGACTGCTTAACATTTGTGAGACCATTGCAGCGCCGCACCAGTCCATAATTGCGTACGCATTTCCTCTTTAGCTGTCACGCATATTTACACTGTGTGTGAAAACGGAAAACGTTTTATGTGGCAAAGTTTAACCAATTTCTTCTTGCGGTTTCAAATTACCCGCATCGTGTTTTGCTTCCATTAATCATATAAGTGTATTAACGCCTATTGAACGTTATATTCCGTGCAACAGACTTTTACCTACTCCAATCACCAAGCGTTACCTTAACACTTTAGCTATAATTCGTCCTCGGGGAGTTCTGCAGCCCAAACGACCCCGTGTCCTTAGCAGCCACGTACACTACAGACTACACCCCATACATTTTATAAATTGGTCTGCTTGGAACGTAGCGCCACAACGCTATGCAGCGGTGCTAAACATCATAGCAACCATGCTATTCATGCGTGTGCTCTTTACTAATGGCACATATCTATGCTTGTGTTTTTTCAAAGTAACCGTGTCAACACCATCTACGTGTATGCTTTTCAATTACCACCACATATCTATGTTCGTTTTCATATGTTTATGTGTTCCTTGGTACTGCCATGTATACTGTAGTCTCTGGACGTTACACAACACAACACGATATTGAGCCAAAGGCGGCGCCCAGGAACAAACGACAACGGCCCGAACTCTTACACGGTTGCTATTTCTTTGCTCAGAAGCCCGGCTAGGCGTGGATCTCCTTCTTCACTGTCGCCCAGCGTCCGCAAAGACCTTGAAAATGCAGTAATCCGGGCGAGGTCTATGGTCGGCTCGTTGTGTACGTTGACGTCCAGAGAAAGGGATGTCGTGTGGAAAAATCGTGACGTGCTTTTGTCTTCTGACCAGAAACAGCGTTTGTGTAAGTTGCTGTTCGTTGCTTGGATTAAAAAGCGTTTGAAGCTCCCCGGTTGCTTGCTGTGATTGGATAATGAAGGTTGTCATAACCGTTGGCTTGTTTTTATTGGCCAGCGATTCGATGAACTTCGAACTTGCGCCTACAAGTTTGTGTGTACCGTTTTTAATCTTGCAGTCGCAGCAGGATAGACGAAAATAGCGTAGTCAGCGAATCCAGAGTAGTTTGAGTTTTAATGACCGGAAATTTTGATTGGAATTGCAAAACAAGTTGTTTGCCGCCTCTGTGGTCCGATGATCAGTTTCAAAGACTCATTTGAACTGATGCTTTCTTGCTGAATTAAGTAGTGTGTGGCGATGTTTTTATGTTCGTGTGCAGTAACGTACCAGACAAAATCGGGGCAAACTGCTTTCCCGGCAAGTCTAGAATATTCGAACGCGAAATGACTCCAAGAAAACGTGAAGGATAATTGTATCAACAACGCATGATGGTACACTGTGGTTACTCTCATTAACTGGCTTGTTCGTAGATGTTAGCTTGCCTGTCCTGCTTCGATGCGTACCGACGTGGTCCCCTTCTTCCCCCCACCTACAAGCCGCCTACGAAACGATGGTTCATTGGCCGCAAAAGCCTAGACCAGAGGAATCGCTGGCTTTGCTAACTGCTGGGTGAGTAACTAATGCGTGAAATGGGATTTCTAAGAACCATTGACAAAATTTTATTGGACCAACAAAAGTGAATTGTATTCACCCTTTGCATTCACGTTGATAGCAACGCCATGGTAGAGATTTGGAAAGTAATACACCTTGCACAGTTGCAAGAAGTCTTTTCGAGTTACAACGCGAAGAATTTTCGCGGTATGCGCAAAGAAATGTGTTTGCAAACTCAATGCCGGGACAATATTTGAAAAGTGCCGCTTTTTTCAGGTTCCCGGACACGTGTGTGCGCTCTTTCGCCATCCGGTGGTTGGAGGGCGCAGATGACACTGAGATCGCATCCTGGCTGCCGCAGCTCACTCAGGCACTTCGATTCGAGCAAAGAGACGACAACCCGCTGACTAAGCTGCTGCTGCGTCGCTCTCTCGGCAGCGTCTCGATCGCCCACAAGCTGTTCTGGTAAATTGATATCCCGGATGTGAGCAAATGAAACCCATTTGACCGACCTCTTTTTACTTTGACTTGATTTCGGTCAGGTCGCTTCCATCAACCGTGTTCGCCTTCCTCGCTGGATTTCACCACCTGTTGGCGCCAGAGTGGTCAGGCCAGACCACTGATAATAATCGTTTGTTTCCTGATAATGGGGAAAATCTCCGGCCTTTTTTACGGTTTTAGAATAGGCGGTGCGGTCTTCGTAGATTACACGCATCGCACAATACTTCATAAAGTTCCAGTCGTGGTGATGTCGGCAACATATAAATTCTAATCCGCACTTTAACTTACTAATTTCATGGAAGGCCACCACGCTTCTCATTTTTTTGTTTACAGCCAGTATTTCATGGAAGGCCACCACGCTTCTCATTTTTGTTTACAGCCAGTATTTTTAAATTGCTATATTATTTTTGTCTCGCGGTGAAATCCTTGACGTTCATAGATTTGACGTCATGCGCATGTCAAATACTATGATAGATTTTGAGGCCAGTGGCTGGATTGCAGCTTTCGAAGTATGCAACGTTAGTGTTGTTATGAACCAGGAGTTCCCAACCTTTCTCTGACCATGAACCCCTTCAGCATTTCGACAGATGAGCATGTAACCCTAAAGTTTCTTGTGACAAAGAGGCTTAGTACGGCAGATTAACAAAAATCCACTGAATTTTTAATAGAACTTTAGATTTTCAGAACTATAAAGATAGGCTCCGATTTTATGTCTCAAAGTTAATATATTTGACAATAAGTATGCAATGATTTTTTTAACTGATGTGTGTATAAATATTTGGAAATTAATAATATATAAATAGATTTTTCCTTTCTATTGCCAACCTTAAATGTACCTCTTCAGATAGGCAAATGCACCCGCAGGGGTACATGTACCCCAGTTTGGGAGCCCCTTTTATAAATGATCTCATCGATTCGACAGTTTTATCGCGCAGCTGCATTGTAATCGTCTCTATACCAAACAGTTAAAAAACTAGAAGATCAACAAACCTGCCACATTCAACATCAATCAACACAAGTGCAAGGATGTTGTAGAAAAGCAAATTGTAATACAGTTAAATTTTTTTTCCGCCTTTCAACTCCATAGATTCAGCTTTTGTTTGCAGTGAACGAATGATGCGGTTGTTTGATAGGTGTAGCAGCAGGCAAATTTTTGGGGGTGCGAAGGATTTTTGCCCGAATTTTTCCAAATTTGCCCGAAAAACTTTTGAGGCCACCTTATGCGAGAACATTTTTTCAAGCAGACCTTCTTTTGGGACGACCTCCAGAAAAAGGTTTCACATGATTTTGCAAACGTTGGGTGCCATTTTTTTCAAATCAAACCACGTTGGGCGCCATTTTTCCCCAGAGTTTCAGAGATTTTGCAAAGGTTTTCACAGACTTCGACCAGATTTTCACGTATTGTGCCCGGATTTTTGAGGATTTTTCCCGGGTTTTCACCAATTCAAAGCTTTTGGGGGTGCGGTTGCACCCCTGCCTCCTGCACCACTGAGTTGTTTGGTGAAGTATCAGTGGCTGCGGTACACCGTAGGCTTGGTGCCTCTCTCATACATGAGCAGCAATGTCGGTATTGCTTGCTGTGCCTCAACTGAATGCTCTTGATTAATAGATCTAGATTCAGATGTCGTTAAGGAAGCCGACTGTGCGTTGTTTAGATTCTATGAAGATTAATTTCGCGTTGACCTCTTGATGACCTTTGCACGACCTCTCACTTTTCAGGCTGTTGCATGACAACAAGCGCGATCCCGTTTTCGGCAAAAGGTACCATTTGCTGCAAACTGCTCTGTTGGTCACTTGCGGCGCTGCGCTGAAGAAAGAGTTCGATAAGGAGGTTTATTGCGTCAAGTTGATCCATCGGTACATTGTTTCTCTTGTTCAGTGATTGCTCGTTATCGGAATATAGTAGAAATGCGCGTAAGGTGACATGCGAACATGGGAGATAATGAAATGTTTATAATGCTCATCAACTTCTTTGTGTTAAATTAATGACATCGCCGTTGGTACTCAAACTTTCAGTACTTTCATTAATGGGAGAGAAATATATATTAAGACGTTGCTAGATAGGCATATACGACAAAATGCAAAAATGTTTTAAAGTGTAAGTAATTGGCAGTTTACAGTACCTTCCAAAATATTTCGCTGATTAAAAATTTTGTTGTGTAAATCGTGATTTGAACCTCAGGTATTTTAAAAATAAAAATCGCAATGCGTAAAAGAAATGTATTTTTGTAAATAGCTGAAAAGTTCTGCATGTTAATTATGATTTCCTCAGCTCCAGTTGAAAACGTCTGCCTCTGAAAAAAGATCTTTTTGGAAGACGAAACATTTTTTTCCACTTGTTGCCAATGAGTCGTTTTTTTAATCTGTTATAAACAACTTGAACTTGGATTTGAAAATGACGTATACCTGTAAACCGCCCTCGATCAGAGTTTGAGGCTCCCCTGACGACTTTCGCTGAGTTTAATCCGTCATAATCACAGAGTTGCTGAATCGGTGAAGAACGCAAAAGATTCGATGAGGCACGTCACGCTGTCGGAGGACCTGGACAAGATCTCGTCACGCATCAGTGGCAAAAGTTTCCGCGTCCCTTTCAATCCAGCGTTGGTCGTAAACGGCGTCAACGTCAAGGTTTGAAGGAAATGTTTCTTGCCTCGTGCTCTGCTGCGTGATTTTTTCTACGTAACGCTTTCATAGACTGACAGCTACACATCTAAACAAGCAAAAAATCGTGTAATACTGCAAATTTATAAAACTTCTTTTACCATGATGCTTTTTCGATTTGTCTAACAATGGCGTGCTGTTCGTCGCGTTGCAGAATTCTTCGCATTTCACCTCAAACGCGGTCCCCATCAAAGTCGCGTTTGCGAACGCTGATATTAGAGGCCCGGAGATCAGTGTCATGTACAAGGTGAGTTGTTTGAGGCATGAAGAACTAATTGTCATCAACAAAATAGGCTCAAATAAAAATCCGATATACGAGACTTAAAGAATGCTTGATGTTGCGATCGTAGTGATTTTTGTCATCTCGTGCAAATCTCCAGTAGCAACTGCAGTGGATCAGTTGTTTTTTTTGCGGAGCTATGCAAGTCGTGTACGTTTAGTAAAGTTCATTATATAACAACATCCCACATTGATAACCTCAACTAAACTGCTTGTCTTCGTACTGCCTGAAATTTTCCGCCTTTCCGCTAAGCAGACTGATGTGATAGAAATTTAACGTTTTAACTAGCGGGGCAATCGTCTCCACCAAAAACGGATTGAGTGCTTCTGTCACAGCGTTACGACACCACCTAAAATGTCAATCCTGCCCAGCTACGTTGAAAGGATTCGCCAAAGCAAAATTAGATTTGAACTGTAGCATCTATCCGCTGCTTTTGAATGTTAAGCCTTAAACCTTAAGTTAATAACCCGCCAACATCTCAGAGGTCACAGGAATTAACTAATTGTTGAAATTAAGGATTGTTCGAGCATTTAAAACTTTAAAACCATCGCTCATGTTTCCTCACCAGTACGCAGGTTTATCGGCTTTGCAGAAAGCTGTTTCGTTTGCTGGATGTATTTTCACATTGATTCAGGTCGGGGATGATTTGCGACAAGACGCTTTGACAATGCAGCTGATTCGCGTCATGGACAGGATGTGGCTGGCCGAGGGCCTGGACCTCAAAATGATCACGTTCGAATGCCTGCCAACCGGCGCCAACCAAGGTCAGCCTGTCAAACCGCGCGTTCCAACAAAAGTCCACTTGACTTGCGTTCTTACTCGACCAAACGGATTTGCTGCTCTAGATCATTTTGCTGGCATGCCATGAATGCTTATACCAGAGTTGGCCAAACTTCTTGAACCGAGGGCCAAATTCGCGACTGCCTGGCGATTGGAGGGCCGGTACAGTGAGATTTACGTACTCTATGCAAAAATGGGTTGTCAAAATGTATTGTAGTACAATGACAGCAATAAAGTCACACCATTCTGTTTGCACTTCTATAGCGCTGCTTGCAGCTAAGTGCTGCTGCAGCAGACAAGTCAACAAGAGACAGGCAGCAGCCAATGCTGTTGTACTGCTGTCTACAGTCGGAAACGTGCTGCCTGCAAAAATGTGCAAGGTATTTGGCGGGCCGGATTAAACTGATCAGTAGGCCGGATGCGGCCCGCAACCCGTAGTATGGCCACCCCTAGCTTATATGGTGTACTGTAGCCTGGCGAAGTTTGAGAAGACTGACAGCTATAGCATTTGGTGGATCTCGCATGCGAGGATAATCTAGTGAGGGGGCAAACGTGTTCTGTTACAGGCATGGTCGAGTTGATCTCTGACTCGCGGACTCTTCGAGAGATCCAGTCAAGCTATGGATTGAGCGGTGCCTTCGAAGACCGACCGATTGCCGAATGGCTTCAAAAATACAACCCCACTGGAATCAGTTACGAGAGGGTAGGTCTGACTTGCTTGTCAGTGCTCTCGCGTTGAGAGCAAAGTTCGCATCGCACGCGCAGGCGGGACAAACAAGTATCGCGCTTGAGCGTCTCTGAACAATTTTTGTTTCACCACTGTGCTAATCATCGCGCACAAGTTTCGACGCCGTTCAGTTGAGAGTGTGCTTTTGTTGTGTCGAGCGTGCATTTGCTGTGTTGAGAGTGTGTTTTTGCAGTGTTGAGAATGTGTTTTTGTTGGTGAAAGTGTGCTCTTGTTGTGCTGAGATTGTGGTTCTGCTGTGTTGAGAGTGTGTTTTTGTTGTCGGAGCACTTCTTTGCAGTAGGTTTAGTGACGATGCTTTATCGCTTTTTCCCGATAAGTTTATCTTGTCATCACCGCTGGTGCGAAACTCACCTCAGTTCAAATCTGATCTTGGTGCTCGCGGCAGAAAGCGCTACACATGACAAAACAGCGCGTAGGGCATGCGTCATCTTTGCGAGTACGCCAAAAGATAACGGCGTTCTGTGACGTGTTTTCGATTTATGCAATCCTTGCCTGCAGCGGAGAGTAAACAGCAAACCGTGCAAAACACGCAATGTCATTTTAACGAAGTGTGTATCACCTGCCACTTGCCTTTGCCCATTAAAGGGAAGTATTTTGCCGGAAGTCGATACAGAATTTTCGTACCAGTCTCTTCTCAATATAGATGCTAAACTTCTATCTAGGCTGATTTTTGAAGTGTGACTGCATTTTCTAATCCAACTGTTTTGCATACTAACTCTTCTTCACCTCTGAACAATAGTAGTGCGTGAACGAATTTCTATTTTTAAATGTTCAGAAACGAGCACTACTTGCAACCCGTAGTTTCCTAAGTTAAATCTTGCTTCAATACGCCAATATTAATACCGTTTATACATGCAGATCATATGCATCATTCGAAAATTTCGTTTAAAACGATCCGTTTTGCAGAAAACTATGTAAATGTATGTTCCTTAGAATGTTTACTGCGTCACTGCTCTAATTTCGCGAATAAACTCATCCTAGTTTTTACGCTACGCTTGCATTGCATTTTTAAAACAAAATAGATTGAAAAAAATTTCTGGCATTACCAAAGTTTTGAAACTTAACTGCAGAGTCGATGTAACTATTTCATACTATACGAGCTATATATCGCAAGCAAGGAAAAACTGCCCCCTTGTTTGTAAGATTTAGTTCAAGCAAATTAACAACTTCGCCAAAAGCCCCACATTACATGGAATCGTGCTGTTGATCAAGATTTTGAGTTCTTGTCGTTTTTTAATGTACAGGCGATCGAGAATTTCACAATGTCGTGCGCCGGCTACTGCGTGGCCACCTATGTCTTGGGCATCTGCGACCGACATAACGACAACATCATGCTGAGAAAAACAGGGCACCTTTTCCACATCGATTTTGGGAGGTTTCTTGGCAACGCTCAGATGTTCGGCAGCGTCAAAAGGTTAGAAAGAAAACGTTTTCGTGTTTTCGTTTCGTTGTACGTTTGTGAGCTGCGTAACCAGGATTGCCATCGATGCAGTTAAGAAAACGCTTTTTCGAATGGTTTTCTTGCTAGTTGCAACGTTAAGTTGATTGACATCTCTTTTTATCCGACTTGAATGAGTTTTTCCGCACTTTTGATTCAAGCTTGTTTTTCTTTTACACACAGCATTGTGATTACGACGCCAGTAGCAGGAAATCCTTTAAACTTTAGAAAATTTTGGGTAGTTTGGCAATAAAATAATGCCATTTTTGTATGGATCTATGGATGTTGCAAAAGAAGAAGTGGCATGGGCGTCGGAAGGATTTCTTCCAAGGGGGAGCCAACAATGAATTTTTTCAAAATTGGCCGAAAGAGTTTTGTGAAATTTCACTTTGCCAACTCAAAACCAAGAGAACAACCTTTTTCTACTAAAAAAAATAAAAATAATATATCAAATTTCAAAATCCAGGGCTAAGCCAGGGCCTTCTGCCACCCCCTACCGACGCCCACGCTGGCAAGGAACATACGAAGAGATGATTTGTACCTAGCATAGAACGTTGTAATGCCAGTTGTGACAAAATATGCAAACACTATATAAAATTAACACGTAGCAAACAGCGCAATGCTGTTATATTCTCAAAATGGCCACGATCCTTAGATTGCCACATTAGTCACACGATGGTTGCGGTCTACGACTTACTTTCAGAGCACGAAGTAGTGCTGCATGCAACGCCTTTTGTAATGATGATCTATTTCAGCGTCCATGTAAGTCAATTTCCAGTGCATGTCGTTGTTCCATGTGATGTCGATTTGGTGCCCAACTAAAGGCAAACTTTTCAGTGCTGAGAACAAGCAAACGATCCATGCACCTTGCGTGCAAGTGCTTCAGTGGTTTAATCCGTGTGCTTTCTTTATTTTGACCTAAAACTGTCCATGAAAAAGTTCCGAACTAATAATAGTTGCGGTGCGTTTTGCAGGGACCGCGCACCGTTCGTACTCACCAAGGACATGGCGTATGCGATCAACGGGGGACCGCAGCCCAGTTCGCAGTTCCAGGATTTCGTTGATATCTGCTGTCGCGCTTATAACATCGTCCGGAAACATTCGCACGTCATAGTTAACTTGCTCTCGCTGGTCAGTTGCAATTGAAGTTTTGCTTTTTACGAACGTTTTTCAATGCGATTTTTGGCTGTGCTCAAATAACTTCTCTCCAAATTAGGTAAGTTCCGGTAATGCCCTGTTATTTCACTGTAATCGACTGTTGTTTTTTTTTTCGCTGAAACATTTCGGTCATTTTTAGCTGAGACATCTTGGTCACTGAAACACTTCGGTCATTTGTCTCATAGTTGTATTAAAACTCGCCCTAAAAGTGTTTTTAGCCTATACCTTCAAACATTCTGACCGAAATGACCTAATTTTTTTCGGTCATTTCAAAAACGTTTCGGTCTATGACCAAAAAACAGCTAGATCGCCTGTTAGTTGCTGTTGGAAATCAATCTAAACGACAACCAACATTAACAGCACGCTTACGATAATGAAGCGTCTCGTCGTAAGATTTCAATTTACCTGGAAACGCGTTTCTTTATTTTCGGTATTTCGAACCACTGCCAAGTAATTCGTTGTTATTTATTTGCATGCGAATGCATAAATATAATAACACCGCTGTCTGTAGCTTTGCAAACCTTTGTTGGAATGACATTTGTTGTCTATATTCCACCCTATAAGGCAAGTACACTGTAAAACTCAACTTCATCTCACACTTCTCGCTTGTGCAGATGTTGCATTGCGGCATACCCGAGTTGAGCTCCAAGGCTGACTTGAAATACGTCTACGAAGCTCTGCGACCATCAGCAACGGAAGACCAGGCCACGACCAAGTTCACAGAGTAAGTTCGCAACCTGGCTGGTTGCTGATAACGCTGAAAAGAAAGTATGACAAGCATCTCAATTACAATCTGCTTGGTGCGACTCCCCACTGAAATATAATGTTCAGTATATTGTTTTGACGCCTGACGTACAGGCATCGATTTCCTGCGGCAGATGTCAGGATCGCAAATTAGTTAAGCTTGGTGTTTAGAAAACGATTTTTGAAACTAATTTGATGTGATAATTATTCTGATTATCTCCAGCCACCACCTTTCACACCCCCCTGGTCGTTTCTCTGCAGGTTGATTGACAGCAGCTTGTCCTCCACGTTGACCCGATTGAACTTCTTGGCGCACACCCTTGCTCAGAGACGTTACCACAGCAACGAATCAGAAGAAGATCGGCGCACGCTTTCGTTTGCCCCAAAATTGCGACCTTACAAAGAAGAAGACGGAAAAATCGTCTCAGCCGAAGTTGTCGGATTTCAAAAACGATATTCGCCTGAAAAATATTACGTGAGTTACAAAACTTCCCCAGATATTGTGAAAAGCTGCAAATTGGCATTAGGAAATTGAAGTGGAGGTGATCCCGACATTTTGGATTTATGTCTGAAGCCAGACAGACCTGCGCAGTGCGCAACATAAGGCCCGCAGGCCGCATGCGCCCCGGTCAGATTATTTGAAGACATTCCACGGTTCAATTAAAATCACGTGTCAACCTATTGTTGACGTGTACAGTAATTGCGATAATATTTTCTTTCACCTCAATAATATAGTTAATTTTTGTGTCTCCAAGCGATGCATATAAATGTTTATATTCACAAAAATTGCATTTCAGTAATTTCTACAACGAGTTGTGCAACAATCAACGTAACACTTAACCGTGCCATCAATGGCTGGCTCTTGTATGTAGTTACAGCGTATATTGAATGCTTGTCAGATTTAACCAATTAGTTCTCTTCAGTAAGCCGTCCGAGTATTTAATCAAGAATGGACAAGGAAATACGTTTTTACCGCGTCTGTGTGTATTACGTCATTTTGTGCAATTTATAAGTGGCAATGTTGGATGCGGCCCGCGGGAAAAGTAGTTGTGTGTTGTGACTTTTTTACTGTTTTAAGACTTGCTGTAAAGTATACGTAAGCCTTGTTTCTGTACTTCAGAAGCCGGACCATACGAAAAGTGTGGTGCAATATTAAGTGCAAGACCTTGGTCTTGGCGTAATGCCAAAGTAAATGCGCTTTTCATTTCAACTCGTGAGTGAAGTTATTGTCCAACAACCAATGTGCTGCTGTGTTTATTTAGCGTTGCATGTTTGCTTAGCTTTGCCCCCGACGCTCTGAAAGGCGAATTATGGCCTCGACTTCCTTATTTCAGTTATTCTGCGTAAAAGCGACCCGAGAAAAGCTTTCCACACGGACGGTCGAATCGTATGTCTACCGGACGTTCGCGGAGTTCGAAGAACTGCACAGAAAGTTGTTGTACGCCTGCTCTGCTTCAGTGCTTCCCATGTAAGTACCACGTGACCTTGCTCAAAGGTGTTTTGGTGCGAAAGTATATTCCAGGTAGTGCAGTAGTTTGTGCTGTTGCTTTCCCAATCGAGTATGAGTAAAATGAAAAGCAGCGTGATAACCTTGCGTTGGTGCCATGTTATTTTAAACAGACATGAAAACAATGCAATGTTTGTTTGATAATGTCTGAAAATGGCTTCTTAACTTGGTGCAAGGCAGTGTTCCATCTAAGGTGCACAACTGCGCAAGTGCCCAGTGCCACCAGATCATTTGCGCAGTGAAATCTCATTCTTGCGCACTTGCAACATTCTAAATTTAGAATCGCATATCCCTTTTACCGCTAAAAACGCTTCATTAGTTGTGTGTCTGCGCAATTGCATGCGGAATGAAACAAGCATTTGCTCAGTGTAGAATTTTCTTAGAGGGAACACTGGTGCAAGGGTTTGCATCGGTCTGTTATTGGAGCATATCATTTTAAATGAAGTGCTTACGAGACCAATAACTCGATAAAGGACATCACTGTCCCCTTGAAAAGTTTTTATGAGGCAGTCTTTACAAAATATGTGGGTTATTCTCGAAAAGTTTTTATGAGGCAATCTTTACAAAATATGTGGGTTATTCTCGAACCAGCAAAACATTTACAATCGTATTTGCCGTTGTTGCGATTGATTCTTCAAAACACGCAATCAAACATCTTGGTAAAGTGTAGAGCATTTGTATTTATGTTGATATTAATAATTTTCACACGTCTTGTTTTCAAGCAGTGGGTCTTAATCGTGTATTACAGCAATGGTGCATTGCTGCGTCACAGCGTTTATGTTGTCGCTGGCAGTACGAAAATGTTATTCTGATGAACTTTGCTTGTCGCTGAGCCGTTAACTACGCTTGTACTGTTTGGTGGTGCAATGCCTGTAAGCTGGGAGTGCGAGAACGCTGATAAAAATCGTGATGTTAGTTTCAACTGCGCCCTGCAATTTCCTGTTATTTTTCAAGTTTTTTTTTATGTGTAACTTAGCATACATGTCACCGGTTCCTTTTGTGATAATCTGCTTTTACAGTACATTATAACGAACGCAATGAACCATATCACGTAGCAAGCAATGTTGCGTCACAGAAATAAAAATTGACGAATTCCGCTTTTAGTGAGTACTGAGGTAAAACACACTTCTGATTTCGCATGCGCATGTCTTTTGGCCTGAACTATTTGTGGGAGCGGAAGTGAAGTAACAATGGTCGAAAACACAAATATGCTCTTAAGCAGAAAGAAATATTTTTTCGTAGTCTTGGTAAACGTGTAGGTTGTCTGTACAAGTTCGTGGTTCCAGCTTATGCCAATAAGGGCGGATAATACCTACACCGTAAATCAGGGGTCTCCAAACTACGACCCGCGGACCAAATCCCGCCAGCGAAGACATTTTATCCGGCCGCACAGATATTTTGTCAATAATGAAAAAACAAGATATTTACGAAACATTTGTTTATTTGTTAGAATGTAACATATTCCGAAACAATCACGTTATGTAAGATGTCCGGCCTTCTACTGTATAGTAGCTTATGTGGACCTGTGGCAAACAGTTTGGAGACTCCCTGCCGTAGACCAGGGCTTCTCAAACTATGGGTCGAGACCCCACGCCACGTGGGGTCGCGAAAAATTTAACTTGGCAAATCAGAAAGAAACCTTTAGCTAGACTTTACAAGAACATTAAAAGTAGGCTTGCAATTAAATTGTTTCTAGTCCATTTTTAGGGGCAACACCTTGTTTCAAGCTGTCAGCTGTTTACAGGATGTCAGCCTGAGCTATCGACTGATAATAATCATTAATCAACGAAATACAAGAAGTTATACGTTGTTACGTCATCATTGTTGTAACGCGCTGACCGATATTGACCTTGTTGCAGCCATTCCCACATAGGGGCAACTGGAATTTTCCAAAGAGTTTATGTGAATTTGGATAAAAACAAGAAATGAATACAGAGCCATTTCCGAACTTCATAAATTATTTCCCTTTTGCACAACATATTTGTGTGATGCGGCATTCCCAAAATTGACAATTATCAATTTTAAAGAGCGATCCTTTTTGAAAAATATTGAATGTTCTTCGCCTTGCGTTTTCTATGAGTGGATGATCTGTGAAAAAATCAACTGCATCAATTCCATTAGTTGAACTTGATAACCTATATAAATTAAATTGATTTTTGTTAATTTTTTATTAACTTTACTGTTTCCATTACGTGGTTCTTTTATTGCTGTATATAGTTACTTTCGTGGATTGTGTGCATTTGTACAGTGCGATTTCGCCATAGACAAAATGCCACTTGAGGTTTGTAATGGGACGCATCATTAACGTCTAGACCAGGGTTCTCTGGCCGTGTACCCTTTAAATTTCGACAGATGAGTATATACCCCTAAAATTTGTTATGACAAAAAGGCCAAGTTCTAATCAGTGGCGTACGCAGAAATTTTTCGTGGGGGGTTTCATTAAGTGGCATATGGTGGTCATTTGTATATGGTGTGCGCTGTTTCTGACGTCACAATTTGACGTTATATTCATGTTTCCAAACCAACGAGAAGTTTGTTGACATAATATGCGTATTCTTCTACACGTACTCCCCTTATTTTATAAACTAATAAACTATCAGCGCTCCAAGTTAAGATATCGGATGCAAAAAACTTAACGCTACGACACAGCAGTTCATAACTGCAAAAATATCAGGCTTCGCGTTAAAACGGTAGCAAAACACACTCATCACTGCGTCAGAGCAATTTGCAACTGCAAAATGAGGCTGCGCTAATGTCTCGTGGAATACGAGCAGTCGAGCATAGAAAGTGTGCGGCGGGCTCACTGGCGCACAACCCGGTTTGCAAAATCGAATCTTGCTAAACTACGCAAGAATTGAAAATGCGCATAAAGCACGCAAGAAATCTTTCGATTATTTGTTATGTATAGAAGTCCAGCAAACTTTTAATTTTTCTTTTTCCCTGCTAAGACATTATCAAAAACCTGAATCCTTCCATGTTGAAAACTGTTATTTTTGAGCGCGTGCAACAGTTCTATCATGCTACTGAAATCGGTAATGTAGCCAATGCGGTCAGCGCATGTGCTGATCAACCTTAACAGACAAAATAAAGACAATTGTTTCGGACAAAGTGAACTATCGCGGAACAGCCTTAAAACATGCGTAGTGAACGAAAGGTTTTCAAAAAGTGGTGAGATGTTAACCCAGATTCCCACCAAAACCTAATTATTACTTTTTGACCCATTTACAATGTTCCTTGAAATTTGCATGCAAATTTATTCCGTGGTGTTTGCATTAAGCCGACAAATTAACAGCAAAAAGTATGCGAAAACAATTAATCTCCTCTGCGCAGTAATTAAGTTTTTGTGAAATATCAAGCTCAAGCGGAGGGTTTTAACCCAACCCCACCCCCTTGCCTACGCCCTTGGTTCTAATAGAACTTTTAGAATTTTGGAACTATTAAAAGATAGGTTCCATTTTACTGTCTCAAAGTTAAATTTTTGCGGCTGTGCAATAAATGTACCTCTTCAACCTCTGGTCTAGACTCGACGTTATCCATCAATGGGGTCGCTTAGAAAATTATTTTTTGGAGTGGCGTCGCTGAACAAAAAGTTTGAGAAGCCCTGCCGTAGACGATCCGTACTCATTTTTTGCATCGTAGTTGCTGATTTATTGCTAAGAAAGAGCTCCTTTCGAAGTAACATGACGTATAACTTTATTTCTATGAAAACTCCCTTATTTAGCATTTCTTGCCGATCGGACTTCCCAGTTTACACTGACTGTTGTTCTCGTCCACATGTTACGTTTAGCCATCCTCGGTTCGCATGACCGCTTTTACATCAGCTCACTTCCCGTCGTCACCATCCCATCACGCTACAGTTGCGCACTATATGTAGTATATACACGCTCTCTGCGCTTCGACGCTTTAAGAGATGCAACGACATGAGGCCGAATCTGTTACTAGCCCCGCTCCCCCCCTGAACCTACGCCCGAATCACTGTTTTTTCGGCCCAAATCACTGTTTTTCGCAGCAAGACTTGATCTGCAATCGAAACCGTGGCCGCGTTGATGTTTCAGATTTCCGAAAAACGTGGTGGTCGGTCGCTCGCAGGTGAAGCAAGTGGCCGCGCAACGCGAACAGAAGCTGAACGCGTATCTTCGGCAGTTGTTCCGGATGCCGCGGAACGTTCACATGGTGAGTCCGCATGTCCTCCGTTGACCTTCCCGCTGCTGCGCGTAGTGGGCTGGGAATCGTGTGTTGTTGTTGCTTGCTTGTAACAGACGCGTCGTGAGTCTGTTCACTTCAGCGTTTCATCGCGTGTTATTTCCAAATTTAGGTTAAAGATTCCAGTTTCGGTTGCCGGTGTAGGGAGAATGATGGAATTAACCGTTTTACGTTAAAAGAAAAGTTATTTCAATGATTAAGATTAGAAAAAAGTTGATTTTGCAGTAGTTAATGGACAGTAGCTTCCCTCTCATTGATTCCTGTTTAATTTCAAGTGCGAGATACGAAATAAACATCGCGCCTTCTACGATCATCTTAGTCTCCAACGGCATTTGAAACGACCAACCACAAACATGCAGTTAATCACAACGTCGCCGAAAGCTCCTTTTACGTCAGTTTCGCGATATTATTTGCTTCGTGCTGCCGGCTTTGTCACCTCATGCGTCACTCGTTGAGTAAACAAAATCAGTTTGACCTTTGAAAAATACAATTTCCCTTTTACAGTCGTAACATAAATCTAATCGCAGAAACAAAACCCCGCCATAGCTGTAACGCTTGCGGCACGATCTCCTGCTTCATGAGCCGCAAAGTTGGCGGTTATCGTGTTAACTCATCCGTAAAAAGCATCTTTTGAAGCGGGATCATTGTTTCAAGTCCTTTTCTTTCGTCCGCTGACAATGCTGCGCAACCGTTTGCATTCTTCCAGCACGACCTGGTGTACACGTTTTTCGAACCCATTCTGCGCGACGAGGAAAAGGATTCGCAGCCAAGCCTGAAGTCTCCGTCAGCCGTCGGCGGCGAGATCAAAGTGTCTCTGCATTACAAGAACAACGCCCTTTACATCATGGTGATGCACTGCCGGAACTTGGTGGGTTAGACTGATAACCGTGCTGGCTGGACAAGCACAATCAAAAACATTGTTGTCACGCCGTGTGTTGATCCTCGGGGCAGAGTTTGTGATGCTCGTCTTTTATATCTGCTGTTAGCAAACCATGATTTGTCGCCCTATGTATTTTACATTGGGTAAAGCAAAAACTATGAATAAGTTGATCAGGTTACCTTTGCGGTGGTGAAGCGATTTGATTCGGTTTTTGTTTGTTTTTTCCTTTTTTCAATTGCTTATCTCAAAAATGATGCTCACTGAGCAAAGCTTTCCATTTTGAAAAAGGCAAACCTTGGTAGCAGGTCGCCGCATGGCGCGTATGTGACCGAAGTCTCACAAAATATTTTTTGCAAATCGTTTTAGTTCGCGCCGTGTATACGACAACACCCAACCGGACCTCGATACGAACAGGGAGCTGGATGTTTTAGTAAACAGCTGCGAGCACCATTTATACAAGCGACTAGATTGAGGCAGAGTGGAATTTGGAAGTCTTGCATAGTCGTATTAAAAAGATAAATGCAAGAACCAACGATCTTGCTAAAAGTTTCGAGAACAGTTGTTTTCATCCCCAACAAGATTTAATGAATGAAGTGCGAAACTTCTGACCACACAATACAAGCGTGGTGCGGCATGGGCTGCAAAGGGGAGGCAACCAGTACGTGTCAAAAATAGTCACGAAGACAGGAAGCAACACTTAAAATATCAAGCGACTGAATCAAACACTAAATGAATAGAGGCAGTGAAGTGGGTGAAATATTGAAGTTCAACGAAGCACATTTTTTTTATTCAAAGCAATTATAAAATTCCCAAGCACCGATAATAATAATTGATCGGTAGCGGAGCCACATTTATTGTTTGATATTGTGTTTTTATCAAACCCACGTGTGGTATGCGCAAAATCAGCAAACAGACATCAAATCCAGATGTGTTAAAAAGGACTGCTCGAGAAACAACACTTCTGGAAAGGTTACCTGCTTTTCTTCAGACTTTTCTAGTTAGTAACATCGCTCGGATGTAGTGCTTATTACTAATTGTTACCTACTAAGGTTAATATGTTTCAATTTTTTGCCAGTTTACTATCGACGGAACAGACCCAGATCCTTACGTTAAAACTTACCTTCTTCCTGATCCAAGTCGCATTACTAAGAGAAAGACAAAGGTCGCTCGTAAGAATTTAAACCCAACGTACAATGAGATGGTGAGTGCTGCTGTTGTTTTGACCTGTCGCTACGGATACGATCTGGGCGAAAGCTGTTTCTCTTTCTGTTTATTCCCTATCTCTGCTGTAAGACCTGAGCAGAAGCTGTTTTGACACAGCAAGCACGAAGGCGTTGAAAGTTAAAAAAATTCGTTTTCGTTTTTCGTAACTGCTTCTTTCACACCGCCGATGCTGTCTTTCATTCTTATGCGCTCTTTCTTGGTTGAAGTTTTCGTTCCTTGTTGAAAATTATCTCAGGTAAATGTTTAATTCTATTTTTCGGTGGTCAAGCATGTTGTCAAATGTCACTCTTGCCGTTCGTTGTTTCGTTTGTGCAAGGACCTCGCATCCATTAAACTACGGGCTCTAACGAATCGTAGCAGTGAAACACTTATCAGAGCCGAATCCCAGCATATTCGACTCCGGTCGTAGCGTCTCTGTTGAAAATTGCGCATCTACGTCCCTATTTAAAATTAATGCACAGAAGCACTTCTGCGGATTTCACCTTTACTTGACGTGTTCCCCAACGCTTTTCCGTTTTCCATCGCCAATCTCAGTGTTTCCCGTTCAATTTTGCTCATCTGCTTTGTGTATCGCGTCTAAATAGTACCGTGAATCACCTTGTTGCTGTCGCAGATAATTTACACGATGTCTTTCGAGCAAATCAAGCGTCGAACGCTGCAGATCAGCGTCTGGAATTACGAGACTCTGCAGGAAAACGACTTCATGGGGGGAGTTTGCATCGACCTGTCCACCGTGGATCTAGTGGCATCTGACAAAGCTTCTTGGTATCGCTTGAGTTCCTCCATGCTTTAACTTCATGCTCGTTTAACAGCATGCTCTTCAAGCCTTACTAATGTGTTTAAAACCTTCTCTTGCAATGATTGGGTATCCCAGTCATTTGAGTAAAGCGTAACCCGATCAGTCGATGGCACCCAGACCATTGTTCGCAATCCCAAGAATCGCCTTCAGATATTTGCGATTTTGGTTATTTTACTCTTTTTGACGTGTTTTCATGAAGCAGCAGCAGTATCGTTTGCACTTGAACCTGCTTTCTTTAAAAAAATCAGAAGAAAGCAAAAAAATAGTCACGTCGTTCAAACCTTGTCAACAAGTCTAAGTAACAAGTTTTAACCACGCTGTTTCAAGCCTATGACAAATGGCTGCCGAGAGAGTTAACATGTTTACTTTTAAATTTAAGCAGCCATTGGAAAAGAGTGCGCAAGCTTTAACAATGACTGCCAGGGATCGAGGTCTCAAGTTACCATTGTCGTTTATAAGAATCACCGGGACTTTCGCGCTTATCAAAAATCTTTGTTGCATCAGGCAAGAGGTCTGAACCAGTGATGGAGTCAACTGTTTTTTAGTAACAATGATTAGAATTACACGTCTGCAAAAATTTATGTTGTAATTACACTTAGTGTACTTGAATCCCCAATCACACTTCAGTTCCAGTTGGTAATCTTAAAGTCTGCATTAAATTTTTTCGAACAAGTCCACTCCTGAAAAACGCACACTAGCAATTCATTCTCCAACCAAAAGCCTTAGTGCATGTGATTACAGCCCGACGCAACGAGTTTCTTGTTTGTAATGACGATACGAAGTCTTCTTCACACTGAAATATCAAAGCCAAGTGGACCAAAAATGTTTTGTGTGATTTTTAAGTTGCGTTTCAACCACCTTTTTATTTTAGAGATGTATATTTCATATCTCCCACAGGATTTTTAGATTCCACATCACTGCGTAGTTGGCCGTTTTGTTTCTTTGAGTTTGAGACACACGGTTTATGGATTCAATTGCAGCAAACTCAATTACAATCGCTCGATGTGAAAAAATAGAAGTGACGATTATTTTGCAAATTCGTAATAAATTACAATTGACTCCGTCACTAGTTGTACGCATTCCTGGTTTTGGCGCTGCTGTTGATTCATGACTAGGCTCTCAGAAAAATAATCGTTGACTTCATCAGATCCCAATTGTTTTGTTTTTTGCTTGCAACCTTGTCAAACTGTTGAACTGTGCTTCTGTACAACGCTGTTTTTGATTAAATCTTTTTTAATAAAACGATGAGTTGCTTCATACAGTATTAGAAAGAAGAAACAGCTACACCGTAACAAAACCACCCTGTGAGTGTGTGTGTGTGTAAGAAGGTTACAAGTGTCGATTGTATGATGGTGCATTTCAACTCAGTATGTCAGTGTGTTGCAGTTAAAGTTGCAATATTTTTGTTTAATCCTTTTTGTGCGAGTATTATTTCTGTATCGCGTGCTGATTGCTTTAATCCGATGCTAACATCTGTTATATTGCCTTTTCTATGCATTTATATGCTTAGTCGTTGCGAGCTGGCCGTATCCTAGGCGTGAGCGCTTCGGCTGGAAGTAGCAACTGTTGATTTAAAATTTTTTCGCCGTATGTGTTGAAACCTATCGCGGGATGGAGTGTTCCGAGAAGCTCCGCCGGATTTCAGCCGCGTCTATGTGTATTACGTCATTGTCGCGTCTGCGTGCATTACGTCATTCTCGCTATCCACTTTGCGCTTTAGGCGTTCTTTGATCCTCATGCTTCGCTGTGATTTCCCCTTTCATTGCCTCTTACGTCGCTTGTCCAGAAATACGTAAAGTATGCATTCGCTTATTACCTGATTATTGTTGTGCGTCGGTACCTGATGGAGGGCAGGACAAGGATGCATCTTCTCGCTGCGAAAATGAAACGACCGAATCTGTTGATTCCTACCATTTCACCAATTAAATTAGATTGGAAGACTTTTTCGTAAGATGTTCACGTTCATAACTCGACGCGTTCGTCAAGACGAACTTGAGTTTGTAAGAATGTCTTGTCTCGTTAGAGGACTTTCGTCTCTTGGGTTTTGTTGTCTTTTGATATGTATGAGCCCATGCAACTTCCGGTCGGCGTTGCTTCATTTGCTGGAGTGATAAAGGCATGTATCAGGAAAAAGTCGCTTCGAGCAAATCTCGCTCCCGTGTTTCTGACAGAAACGCCAAGTCTGTAGAGTGTAATGAAGTGTTCTTGTTAACCCTGCACGGTTTTACGCTTTCACCGCCAACTTGCAACAGATAGATGAAAAAAATAATTTCTTAGAACTTCTTCATCCCCGGACAAGCAGTGATTGCAAGTTTGCAAATCGTCACAACGCGCTCCCATGTATTCATCCGCCTAACGTGCCTCGAAGCAAATAACCAACTCGCTTTATATTCTATCAGAGGTTTATGTCGATTTCCTGCCAACGTTGTCAATTTATCTTCCAGTCATTCCTCGACGGTTGGCTCTTGTCATATGAGTGGCCGTATGCCTTGGTGAAAAAGGAACCGTTTCTGCATTTCGAAATTTAATGCGCGTTAACATCAATCTCAAAAATCCTTTTTGATGTTAAGGAACAGATATATTTGCCACGCTCTTGAAGTTTATGAGTATACAACTTCTACTGTAAAGCCAATTAATACTTTGCCTTGCTTTTTTACATTTCCGTCCCGTTTCTGTATATTCTACGAACCGCAGGCGTGTTAGCTTCCATTCCGCTTTTTCCCGTGAACGTGCTTTCTGTTTGCATGTTGCGAAATATTGTGAGCGTTATTTTCCGTGAACAAACGTGTTACAAACGTGTTAAAACAACTTACAATCGCCTCTGTGTTTTGTTGTCTGTACGAAAGCCAGCTTCGTCGCTGCCTATAGTTGGGGGATTTTTGAACTTATCATTTTTTTCTTTTCGGTTCGCTGTACATGGGCCAATCTTACATGCAGCACTCACAAAATGTGCCCTTGTTGCTGAAAACGCTTTGCCACTGAAAACGCTCTGCCACTGCTGTCGTACGCTGTCGAAGTTTCTTCGTTTGGTAGTACTGTAGAGACGCACACCCGGTATTCAGTAGCGTAGCCAGCCCAAAAATTTGAGAGGGGCCAAAAGATTTTGGGGAGGGCAAAATGTTTGATTTTAGGTGAATAAAACTGTTTTTGTTTGGGATATCACCTCTTGAAGCACAAAATGACTATGTTCTGAAAATTTGGGAGGGACCTAGGCCCCCTGGCTACGCCTATCCCGGTATTGACTTACTTAGACGCTGCTGAAATCACACGTGGCTTCAAAGTGGAATTGCACAAAAAGCAAAGGAAGCTTGGTACTGTAGATACGTTTCAAACAGTGTGGCGGTTGCTTTTGTTGTACAGTAATTAGCTTTGCATTCGCGAGGCCGTACTGGAAATGCCGATGTTAGAAAACCTGAATTCCGCGGCAACAAAACCTTCCACCACATTCAATCTAGTCATTCGGCCGCACTTTACCTACTTCAGCAAAATATACCTGCTGTTGCTTCTAGAACGAAGCGGGTGTGCGCATGAGAAAGTAGAGCAAACATATAAACATCTTTCGTTCTAACCAGGATCTCCTAACGAAGATCCTGTGAATGTGCTTCAAGGTGTCAATTAAACGAAATTCATCGAGAAAGTCCACTCGTTTTTGCCAACTAGCGTTGTTCTGCTCGAGCCAAGGTAGTATAGTCTGATATGCGCCTAAGTCTAAGATAAATTGGGAAACTGCGTTTGTGATGTAATTCGTTATATTGGCTGTTGAGTTTTGAGCTAAATTATAAACTAGATGCGTGATGAGTCAGGGACTAGTGAAAACTTGGCCTTGTTAAGGTTCCTACTGTAAAAATTTAATAACTGGGAATGGTTAAGTTGTAAAAATAGGCAGTTCACGAAATCTATGGCGAAGAAGAGAAAGCATAATGAAAAATGTAATGTTGCCTTTGCTGTCAGTTCTGTATTGATCGTGATGACACCGAAAGGCCACCCACAGTGTTGTCTGCGTAGTCAGGTTTTTGCCACAGGGAATTTGAAGCCGGTACGATGACGGAAGAGGCACTGACAAAATGGTGTGCCGTGGAAATCACAGCTGATTTGTGGCAAATAAAGAAAATTGAACCTGTGCCTTGGTCAAATGATAACACCAGCTTCAGGGTTACTGACATCTCGGCTAAAACTGGAATGAGTAACGGGTAAATTGCATGCCACATCATTGCTATTCGACATACTGCTGGATTAGATCACAAATGCCAGGCTTGTGTTGAGTTCGCGTTGCATCCTCAACATGAAACGTCTTGTGACTCCGAAATACAAACAGGGAAAGACTTCAAAAAAACAACTTGAAAGTCGCTGACAACCTCATTAAACAGTGAAGGCAAAGAAGAAACATTGGAGTGTCTAAAGTCATGAATCGAACTCAAGAAGAATGAAGGCGGGTACTAGATTTGCAAACACTTGATTTAAAGGACATCGTATTGTGTATTTATTTGAACTATCGTTACACTCCGTTTGCAATAGCAAGTCACCACTAGGAAGAGAGCAAATCAAAACATAAAAACAATTCTGTCAACAATTCAGATAAAAATATAAATAATATTTTCGATCCAAACGAATAAAAACAAATAATAACAAAACACAATCCAAATTATGGTTACTCCGCAAATCCGAACTCGACGTAATGACGTTTCACGACGTCATGCGAGTAGCCAATGAAAATGCTGGACAAAACTTATATATACCTGTGTCTTTGCTAGGTTCAATCCAGTGTTGCCAACCTTGCAGTTTTCCCGTGAATTTGGGCTTATTTTTTTGTGGAGTTGCGGGCTTTTTTGAAGACTTGCGGGTTGCTTGTTTTTGGGCTTGTTTTAGTTGAAATTAGCTTGTTTTTTGGGCTTGTTTTTTGCAGATTTCAGTTTTGCCGATTGCTTTTTTTTCAAATTTTATGGCACTTTTGCTGTTTCAATTTACTGCTGAAGGCATATTGGGCGTGTTTTTATAAAATTTGATCATTTGGGCTTGTTTTTCCGGATTTGCCTCCCTGCTTTTTCATTGAATTTTGTTGCTGATTTTTCGTTTTGTTGAATTTTCATGCCAACGCCTGTCGGGCTTGTTTTTCGGTGAAATTACCTAATTTTGGCATGTTTTTCAAATTTGCTTGCTTGTTTTTGCAAAATAACCTGGCATCACTGGTTCAATCAGTTGAGCAGCGGCATACCAAGCTTAACACCTAAATAGTTGACGAAAGAGTGGGGTCTAGTGAACTAGTGATCTAGGACACGCTTGTAGCCAACAAACACCCCAGAACTGTTAGGCTTAAGAAGATACCGAGGTCACGGAGATACTGGTTATAAGAACTGCATAGTATTGTTAAGCCTGCATATTAGCCTATTCAGCCGCCGATGTAAAGGTGTTGCACAACCTTTGTTAATGTTGGAGTCTAAAATTGGGATAGACTTAACAGTTTCATGAACACTAAAAAAGCCTTCAAAAAACTATTCATTCTTATTATGAGACGTTTCGGATTATTCTTAATCCATCTTCAGTCAAAAAAATAAAGCAACACCTGGCAATGCTAGCAATTCAAAACCAAAAAGCTCTGTGACGCAAGAAATAACAGTGCGACGCAAAAGATGTCAGAAGCAAAACCAAGACCGCCAACCCTGTCAAATTCGCTAACAGTGAAAGCAGGACCAACAGGTATGCAGAAAGTGCTAAAACAAAACCTACATAAGATCGTAATTTACGTAAATAAGCCAAGACCAGCAGCAAAAGACTATTCACAGAGCACTGCAAACGAAGGATGCAAAACTTTTGTTTAGCATTTTCAAGTTCAACAATCAGCACGATATGTCTACGTGAGCACCAACAGCAATGAACGCAATATGTATTAACATAACAACTGAGCATCAACCAATTATTTGACATAAAATCTACGTATTGAAGAGGTATGAAGGGGTGGAAAAATTGTCTACATTAATCTCGGATTGCTGTTCGTGTATCAGAAGTGTCTCTTTAATTAATAATCCGCGGTAGTTAAAAGCAGATGCCAAGATTTCGGGACATTTAAAGTTCATGAAATGATCTGGATATGTGCATAAATGTTTGACTACATCGGAAGCTTGGCGGTTCGATTTTAAAGGATTGTGTTCATCTAGGCGAAATTTCAAATTTTTTTGAGTTTGTCCAATATAAGAATGACCACATGAACATTTAAGTTTATATACCACATTGTTTCGTTCCAGATGTGCTTGCTTGTCCTTGTACTTAAAATGATCTCCAATCGTATGTGTTTTATGGATGAGAGACAGATGAGCAAGTTCTTTCAGATATTTTCTAAAAACGTTCCGCAATTCTTTTTCTAGTTGTAGAGATGTTTCGCCAAGGTAGGGCAGGTAAAGAAGAATTTTTCGAATGTCAGTCGTTTTTTCTTGCTTGTTTTTAGGAGTGTTTTTATAACGTTTGTTGAGAAATATTTTGATTTGTTTTTCTATAAACCAGTCCGGGTATCTATTGGTAAGGAAACAGGATTTCGTATTTTGGAATTCTTTGTGAATTAATTGGTAAGAACTGCAAATTTCATAGGAACGATGCAATGAACTTTGAATTATATTCTTTTTGTATTGTATTGGCGACAAGCGTTCCCATTTATTGTACAGTCCGTTATGAGTGTTTTTCCTGTAGGTAGTTGATTCAATCCCGGTCTCAGTTTTTGTCAATAAGACATCCAAATATGCCATTTGTCCGTCTGCTTCCACCTCTTTTGAAAAGTTTACGTTTGAATGAAATTTGTTTAAATTATAAAAGAACTGATCTATCTTCTCTTTGGAATCAAACGTACAGAAAATATCATCTACATGACGGCAAATTATTTGAGGGGAGCAACCAATCTTATTAGCGTTATCAATTAACCAGTTCATAAATACATCTGCCATCAAAGGTGCAATCGGTGAACCCATTGCTACCCCATCTACCTGTGTATAATATTTTTCGTTGAATTGCAGAACAATATTTGTACAAGTCCAATTAAGCATCTTTCGAAGTTCCATTCGGTTTAAACCATGAAATTTACTCTTCTTATCAGCGAAGACCTTGTCCACGATCAGATTTACAGTGAAATCAATAGGAATATTTGTGAATAGATTTTTGACATCAAATGAACACGTTATATGGTTACAACCAAGTTCATGGTCAGCTATTATCTTGATAAAATGGAAGGTGTCTTTTTCTGTGGATGGGTGCCGGCGCAGCTCCTTTAAAGATTTTGATAGCCATGAGGCGCATTGATAGGTTAAAATGCCAATCGAGATGAGAATTGATCTCAATGGAACATTGTCCTTGTGAACTTTTGGAAGACCGTACACGGTTGGAGTGACGGCAGCAGTTGGTCGGATTTGATTATAAACACTATCGTCTAAAACACTCTTTTTCAATCTACTCAGAAAACCTTGAAACTTCTTCAAATTCTCCAGGTTAGCGTTACCTTTCCAGGGTTGAAACTTTTTTTTATCTTTTAAAATGGTACCCATCTTTTTGATATAGTTTTTTTCTGTCTAAAACCACGACACCATTTCCTTTATCAGGTTTACAAATAATAATAGAAGTATCTTGGCTGAGAGTACGAAGAGTTTCTTTTTCTTTCCTAGTGAATACCATTTCGTCTTCCTTCTTTTTGTAGAAAAAACGAGATTTGAGTTTGCTGTACTGATTGATCAGAAGTCTCTTTAGTTAATTCTGTGCTGTTGTTGAAGAAAAGGACGACATTCATGGCAAAACTTTTCAAGATTTGCTCGTACTTGCAGAAAATTGAACTTTCCAAGCAAAATACCAAAATCAAATCATTTATTAAGCAAGTCTATTTCACAATTACCTAATTTTTTACTTGAAAGGTTGGTGACCACATTGAGGTAATTTTCAATATTTTGCCAAGCCTAAACGACAGAGTTTCTGTTTTTGCTTACTTGCTGCTTGGTCGAACTCATCCTTCTCACAGGCACGGAGAAACCTTCTTACGTACAGTCGTGAGATTAGACCCATATCCTGTTCAAAGTCTTTTCTTTTCTGCAGATACGTTGTTTCTATCTGATAAATATTCCTGCGGTGTTGTTTAATTTCACGCATCAGAAGATTGCGACGCAAGGAGTTAACTTTTCGCAGTCCTTGCAATTCTGTTCTATGCAACTTGAAACGTAGAAAAACCGGCGTTAGATGGTATATAACGCACTTCCTCAAAAACTCTACATCAGCTGTCTTTTTTCCTTTCTTGCGAAGTAGTCTCTCAAGCTGCCTTAAAGTTGCTAAGCTGGTTCTCCCATAGTGGCTCTCGATAAACTTTGGAGCATAAAATTGGGATAGACTTAACAGTTTCATCAACACTGAAAAAACCTTCAAAAAACTATGCATTTTTATTTTGAGACGTTTCGGATTATTCTTAATCCATCTTCAGTCAAAAAAATAAAGGAACACCTGGCAATACTAGCAATTCAAAACCAAAAGACTCTGTGATGCAAGAAATAACAGCGCGACGCAAAAGACGTCAGAAGCAAAACCAAGACCGCCAACCCTGTCAAATTCGCTAACAGTGAAAGCAGGACCAACAGGCATGCAGAAAGTGCTAAAACAAAACCTACATAAGATCGTAATTTACGTAAATCAGCCAAGACCAGCAGCAAAAGACTATTCACAGAGCACTGCAAACGAAGGATGCAAAACTTTTGTTTAACATTTTCAAGTTCAACAATCAGCACGATACGTCTACGTTTGCACCAACAGCAATGCACGCAATATGTATTAACATAACAACTGAGCATCAACCAATTATTTGACATAAAATCTACGTATTGAAGAGGTATGAAGGGGTGGAAAAATTGTCTACATTAATCTCGGGTTGCTGTTCTTGTATCAGAAGTGTCTCTTTAATTAATAATCCGCGGTAGTTAAAAGCAGATGCTAAGATTTCGGGATTTAAAGTTCATGAAATGATCTGGATATGCGTCTAAATGTTTGACTACATCGGTAGCTTGGCGGTTCGATTTTAAAGGATTCTGTTCATCCAGGCGAAATTTCAAATTTCTTTTTGAAAATGTTCTTGTTCGTGTGGTCATTTTAAATTTTCGTGCGGTCATTCTTATATTGGACAAACTAATCCGAAACGTCTCAAAATAAAAATATATAGTTTTTGGAAGGCTTTTTTAGAGTTGATGAGACTTTGTAAAGGTGTTGCACTTCAATTCATATTGAAAGATTGTAAGGCGCAAAAGAATAATCGTTTGCGAGTGTGTGTGTTCTATGGACTATCTGGACTGAGACAAATGAATAAATATATAATGTCCATGAAACACCTGCCTGTTCTTAAGTACAGCATCGATTTTCTTGCAATCTTTCAAATCTGTCACATATTTGTAATCTAGTGTTTTTTGTGAATCTAGTGTTTTTTATCAGGAAATCTAGTACTTTTCCATGACAACAAAGTGGCAACACTGTTCGCAACCCATGTCGAGAAGCTGGTATCAAGCAGAGATGAGCACGGATCAGGACTGGATCGGACTGGATCAGGACTGAAGCCAATTTTGGCCGGATCAGGACTGGATCGGACTGCAATTTTTTTGAAAATTGACGGATCAAGACTGGATCAGACTGAGAAAATTTGTTGTTTTGATATGATTATCCTAACCACATCAAAAATGTTACTTGTAATGTGATTTTACAGATTGGTTAAATGGTAACGTATATTTTGCCATCAATGGCAAAAGCTCTGCTGGGACGATTTTGCTATGCATCCAACTTTGTCCAGACTCCACACATAGCGTTGAGTTCGTAATACTAGCAACAAGGTGAACGTAGTCAAGACGTTAGTGTCTATGCCTGCTGTGCTTGTGTTCAGTAGTTCTGCACCCACCCTTTGCTTTGGCTTAGCTGGTAAAGACCACACCTTTGATGGGAGAGCTTTTTATGTATGCTATTTTTTAAAAAGATTCAGATTTAGGTTTAAGGTTATTGTTTAGGGTTAGTGTTTTGGGTTTAGTTTTAGGGTTTTGTTTTAGGTTTTAGCTTTTGGGTTTGAGTTTTGAGTTTGAGTTATGGGTTTTAAGTTATGGGTTTAGCTTTTGGGTTAAGATTTTGGGTCCAGGTTCAATGTTTTAGGCCAGGGATAGGGAACCTAGCTACTATCACGGGCCGCATGAATTGTGCATTATCGCTGGCGGGCCACAAAATCAATTAAATTTATCCTAAAATCCCACCTTTATCTATGGAAGAGTGAGTTCTCTTGACTTAGCCTACTCTCTACGTACTGTTGCGATAGGAAATCCCGAGCGGCATATGCGCAAAGCTTCGCACTGTGGCAGCAAGCAACAATAGAGTTCACATGCCATGATCACTCTATTATTGCTTGTTCGCGCCACATACATGTATGGTGTTGTTCTTCACGCACATCCCATTCGTGGTGAATCACACAATCAACACAACACCACCGGAGAGGTTGCAACAGTACCTGCTTGTCACGGAATTTCGTTTTGGCAAAATTTTGTACTCTAACTTGGTAATAAAAATTCTGATGCGGGCCATATCAAAATGTTCACGCGGGTCGCATTTGGTCCGCGGGTCGCAGGTTCCCCATCCTGTTTTAGGCCGTGTCCATGCGACATAGACCACCATGCACTAACCCAAGTGTATAATCCTTGTCACTTGACCAATTCTACCAATTGGGTTCGCCTAATGGCAAAATAACTCCAGCAATGCTTTTGCCTCTGATGGAAAAATAAACACTGCCTTATGAAATTTTGGAAATGCAAAAGATTGTGTCTCATTTGCCTCATGAGGTTGGATCTATTTTGCCATTAGGCAAATAGATAGAACTATTTGCCTCATGAGGCAAAATAAAATACATGGTTTTACATGGGTGGAACAAGACTGGATCGGACTGATGATTTTCAATAATTTTGCGGATCAGGACTGGATCGGATTCAACTTTTGCGGATCGGGATTGGACTCGGACTGAACAATTTCACAGTCCGTTCATCTCTGGTGTCAAGTATTTGTGCTTTGTGCAATTTAAGGTGGTTACTGATAGGATCTGTTGGGAACTTTTCTCAACCCTGAAACTCAGTTAACATTCTGTTATTTTACTTCATGCGCTTTTATCGACATTTCATTACTTCAATTCTGTTTTTTTGTCATTTTTCGGTCATGGACCGAAATTTTGAAATGACCGAAAATAATTTCGGTCAGAATGTCTGAAAATATAGGCTAATGATTAATGAACACTGTTACGGCAAGTTTTAATACACTGTAAGACAAATGACCGAAATGTCTCAGTGACCAAAATATCTCAGCAAAAAATAGTCAAAATGTCCAATCGAAAAAAAACAGCTTGACGAGCTGGCTTGGAATAACTGTGCTTGTGAGCTTCACTGGTGTGAACATTTGCTGAGATTGAAAGAGAAGCACTGGAGAAAACTAAGCAATCAGAGATGATCGGATAGTGTTTTTTTTGCTATCCTATCATGTTTTTAAAAAATGATATCTGTATCCGATCCGAATTCTGTTTTGGTTGAAATCATACTATGCGTATTCGAAAACTATCCGAAAGTATATTATGATGCACAACATGCATTTCTGTGTTGTGTGAAATGTACCTCATGAGGCAAAATGACTGCTGAGGTTATTTTGCCTTTAGCTGAACGCAATGGGCTGAATTGGTGACATGAGAAGTTTGGAACGCATGTCCTGCGTGGCTGATCGTGACATCTGTAACAGCTCAGTCCCACCTGCATGGACACGTGTTGTCATGGTTTCAGGGCTGGCAAGCAGTTAACGGCTTCTTGTTTGTATTACATGAACTGTAAGCTAAACCTTTACTCTAAACTCTGAACCCCTAAAACCTGACCCAAAGCCTTGACCATAAGCCCTGACACTGACCCTAACCATAAACTTCTTAACGCCAACAAATTGTCTCTTTACATATCTTACTTGTCTCGTGACCATTCAACCAACTGTGTTTAACTGAAGGAAAAGTAGACCCAGCACAGCTTTTGCCTCTTGAAACACAATAGACACTACCTAAATACATTGTGCCACTTTGAGCCATGTCACGCCTATGAACAGCAAGCTTGACATATCTTGCAAGCTTGACATATCGCATAACCTAAATACTTTTCAGAGTCAATTGCATCAAAAAGCAAGTTGAAGTTTTGCCACACCAAGCTTTTTATTAATCATTTGATCAGCAAAAATGGTTCCATTTTAACACCACTCATAATTTTACATTCATAATTTCATTTATTTATCTTATCCTACCCACTGTTACACTTTAACCACATCAAACTAGCAACAGTAGTCCACAAACCAAAACAACATTTGAAGCAACAAACTGGCTAAGCCAGTGGTTCTCAAACGGGGGCCACTTGGCTCACTAAGGGAGGAATTTTTAATCTCTGGGAGGAATTTTTCTCCGGGGAGGAATTAGAGAGGAAAAGTTGTGGAAAAAAACTAATTTTTCATTCCTATTAGTTTATTCAACACATAAAAACTGCACGGCGAGGTTGGTTCAGATGGGAATGTTTGCAGGATGGAAGAACAAGCTGCTTCATCATGATCGTTTGAGCCAGTTTTTACAGTCCTCAATGGGGTGCCGTTCGTAAAAATATTATATCTGACAGATTTTCTGCGCATATTTAGCTATCTGTGCGCAGAGATTATCAGGAAATTTAGTACTAGATATAGCTAAATGCGCGCAGAGATAGCTATCTCTGAGATAGCCCCTAGAGATAGCTCTGCTTGGCCACACTAGATCTCAGGGCAGGTGTTGAGCAGCCAATCGATTGTCGCGTCGTCCAGAACCGTCAGACCGTGCAATCCATGCGGAAGTCGATGGATTAGATATTGGAGGACAAAATGGTCAATGATTTGATCTTCTGTGCCACACTCATAAGCCGCGGAGCGGCTATGCCACATTTGTATAAAAAAAGCAGAAACGTCCGCCACCAGTGCCTAGACGGTTAAGCCAGTCCCATGCTGTTTTTGGCAGGGCCACTCCAGAGGGTGAGGTGGGGATGAACGTACGGAGTCTAGTAGTGCACTCCAAGCTTTCTGCATTCCACTGCACTTCTCGTATTATCGTCAGATTAACTGATGAATTCTTATCAGCGGGTACAAAAATGATGTCTGGATATGAGATGCCATGCATTTTCACGCGATTCACTGATCAGTTCTGAGTGGAACAGATGTCAAAGCTCCATGGCACAGCGTACTAGAGACCGTGTGGCTCCATTGCGACGAAGTTCAGCAGCTTTTGCCCTGACAAAGATAGTTGCTTCAATTATCGAAACGTTGACTGATTTTTAACGTGTTTTATACTTTTACCGCTAGTCGAGCCTGATTAAAGTTTTGTGAAGCTCAGCAGGTTGCATGCTTGCGAGGAAAGGAACACTGTCTTCTGGTGTAGGACGTGTGTATCCAATCCAGTCATTCTTTTTAAGGCATCGTTGATGGTAGTTGTAGCAGTCACGCTAACACGACCGCTACATGTAAGCAAAGTCGACCAAAACAAGGAGGGAAAGACCAAGCAAGCGACACTTATAAGCGACTTCCATGCACATGGAAGCAAGAGGTATTTTTGGCCGATTCGTCTGGCGCGTAGTTAACATCGATGACGACACAATCCATCCTTTCCGAGGTTCGAGGATCAATCCCACACTGAAGCAGGACTCAACAACCGGAGAGTGCTTAGGGACAATTAATGAGGCAGGTGTGAGCACTGCGGTACCAGACAGGAGCTGGGTAGCCTGCTGTTGAAAAAAACTAGGGCTAAGATTGGTGTTCGCAACGTTGTTGTTCCAGCACCCCAGCCAAAGCCAGCAAGCCGCCCCAAGAGCGCGACGTGTTATGTCAACATTTTGCGAAGTGACACGAGGTGTCCGCAGTACGTGATTATCCTGTCCAACATTCCTCTGAGGTATGTGGGCTAGGTGCAAAAGAACGTGGTTTCGTTGTTGTTGCTGACCTTCAGCTCACGTTTAGCTTCCTTGTTTTCGAGGTGGAAGATTGCCGGCACCATTTTTGTAGCGCTGAGCTTTAGCTTGCAGGCCTAGAAGTATTCACCTACCATGGCTGCACATGCCTTTGCTCAGCACCTCTTCCACACTTTGTCAGTCTCCATCAGCATGCATGATTGCTAGATCGTCAGCATGTGCATACTTCCTGGAGGCGGTGGTTGGCAGGTCAGAGATGCAGATGTTGAGAAGGGGTGCCAGGACAGATCCCTGTGGGACACCATTCTCGAGGCTTTCTAACCTGATTTTTGCAATTACCATTTGTGATCTTCGTCGGGGAGGAATTAAAAAACACTAGATCTAGAGGAAAAACACTAGAAGCGGCATCACTGTGAAATAGCCCTATCTCGATACACCAGCAACAGACTCATGCTGACAAATTTGGCGTGTCCAATCAGTACCAGGACATGGGACTACACTACGGCACTGAGATTACACCATAGACAGACTTGGATTCATGGCACAGAAGGGTGAAAAGATTCTTGCGAATTTACTAAGTGAATGTGCAACTTTTTGCAATGTGAATCCTCGAAATATCTAGAAAAGCGTTTCAGATATCCGTATCCGGTTTCTGTTTGAAAGCAGTTTTTGGATATCCGTATCCGGTGCCAAACTCACTATCCTGCTGGATATCCAACGGGGAAACCGGTTAATGATCATCTCTGTAAGCAATAGAGGACAGAGATGAGCACTGGGTTGGACTTGGATTGGACAGGATCCAGATTATGACGAATTTTTTTGATTTAGGATTGGATCCGACCTGTAAAGTGTTTCATAAATTTAGGATCAGGATCGGATTTGGACTGAGTTAATGGAAAAGAATTGCGTAACCTAATGTTTTCGTTGTAAACTGTGTTTTGTTAATTTTTTGACTTCATTTGAACTTGGATTTTAAATATCTTAAACTTTTGGGACTATGGTTGCACTTGGACTGAATTTTGAAAATTCAGGACTGGTATTGGATCACAAAATATGACAGTCCGCTCATCTCTGATACAGGACAGAGATGAACATTGATTTGGATTTAAATCCAACGGATTTTCAGCTTTCTGGCAGAGATGAGCACGGATGAGGACTGGATCGGACTAAATCAGGACAGAAGCCAATTTTGGCCGGATTAGGACTGGATCGGAGTGCAATTTTTTTGAAAATTGGCGAATCAGGACTGGATCAGATTGAGAAAGTATTTTTTGTTTTAATGTGATTATTCTCAAAATAGGCCTGTCAAAAATATTAGTTGTGATTCGACTTCACAGCAGATGTGTACAGGAGCCGGAGTGACGGAGTGGGCTCAGGCCGGAGTCTTAAAGAGTTTGGAAAATGGGAGTGGAGCCAGAGTTGATTTTTTTAAGGAAATGCCGGAGCCGGAGTGAAGCTGGAGTGATTTGTTGAATATTAGGTTAGTTTGCTTATATATTATTATTATTATTGCAGGTTGTTTTTTTTTATATATAAAGCATGTTATAATATAAAATTCAAATGCGCAAAACTAGTTCATTGGAAGTCCAAACAATTTTATACCACTTGGATGTAAATACAGTTAGGTTGTTGAGTTTCATGTGTGCAAAGATTTGGACAAATTCTTGTTCGTGGTGATACGTTGAAAATCTATTGGCCAATACAATTTTGCTCACACCTCACATAATAAGTTTAGGTAGTGTCTCAACAACCATTTCTATTTTTCCGTTTCGAAGGACAATGAGACCGTATCTCAAATCCAGTTCTCTGCCAGATATAAAACTGAGTTGGAGAAATTATCACTACTGTCAATCAGAGGTGTACAGGATCCGGATTTCAGGACTCCAGTCCGGCGGGATTCAGCACATTTTGAAGAAACCGGGTCGGATCCGGAGTACAATTTTATTCAAGTTTCCGGATCAGGATCAGGATTTTCAAACTTCATTTTTTTTATTTGACTCCAACACAATTATAAAAAAAAATGTTGCAAAGATACAAAGGATGTAATATAGTTTACATCAATTGTAAATGTGTGAAAGAGGCGCTGTTACACCGGACATGTAGTGCACTGCAGAGTGGAGATGGAGAGCACCAGTACACCACCATAGCATCCCATCAGTCCACAATCAGACTCAGTACAATGTGATGTCAGATTACATTTGTGAGTTGTCGAGGTTAAAGATGTGGTGTTGCTGTGCCTATTTTGCGGTATTATATATTTTAGTGTGCATCAGTATCAGTTAGTATCAGTTAGTTCCTATTTACTTATTGGTTAGGGCTTAATCAGCTACTGTTAGTGGATGTAGCAAGTCTAACAAGCTTAAAGTTGTTTTGTGATCAGAAGTTTAATTGGTGATATTGCTTTCAGCTTCATATTTCATTGCATGAACTTGGTTGACCGCATTTTGTGGACCTGCTTTTCGATGCCATTTTTGGTTTTGTGTAACTTTATTTTTCCCAGTCTGTGTTTAGTAAAGCTTTGCTTTTCAGCGAGGAAGTGGCTATAGGTCCGGAGAGAGTGATGAGGTTAGAATAAAATACTGACTTTGTCACTTTAATAGCACCGTTGTGGTAGTGTAGCGAATGCGTCTACGTCTGCTGTTTGAATAGTTTTCGGTTCGATTCTCACCTTGACGCCTTTCATTTTGGTAGCAGTCTAATGGTTGCACTTGTTAAGGGACCAATTTTTTACTTTCTTCAAATGTTTCCAAACCTTCATGTTCAGATTTACAGTTTTGGTTTAGGTTTAGCGTTTAGGTTCAGTATATTTACACCAATCCTAGTGCACTCTACTACACACTCATCTTGTGGTACTGTCACGTTACAGGTGACACAGATGACGAATGTAGCCAATAACTTTTTTAATACAGAGGTCCACTGACGGACCTGTAGCCACTACCTTTTAGAAACAAAATTTTTAATAGTTGCACATTGATTAGTCAAATATATTAACAGGATTTTTCAGGATTTGGATTTCATATTTGTATCGTAAACAGGATTCGGATCAGGAACAGGATTTCTACCTCTTGGACAGGACTGGATTCGGACTCGAAAAAACTGCTGCTAATATGGTTGAGTGGTAAGTGACGAGACAATTGTCAGTGCTAGTCACTCCTTCGTTGTGTTTGATTTTTTTTGATGTAGGCTACTTACACAAGATTGTATGTCAAAATTTTGGGACCCTTGTGATGTGCATTTCGAAATGCAGACAAGGGTTTGCAATTAAGTGTTTGGATTAGGGATAGATTTAGCATTTAGGGTTAGGGTTCAGTGTTAGTGTTTGAGGTTAGGGTGTAGGGTTAGTGTTGAGGGATAGGGTTTACGGTTGAGGTTAACGGTTAGGATTTAGGGTTAAAAGGTATAGGGTTACAAACAATTAATAGCCACTTTTCCAAAAATACTGCAAGCCAAAATATTGGCGCGTGGGATCGGATGATGACGTCATATAATTAACCATAACACATGCCCCTGTCATGATCACATTGGCCCAAGACTCCCCAACCAAATTCAAAATTCTTTTTTTTATTCCAAATTACACAACGCAACTAGTCATTACGGGGTTTGAACAGCTCTCTAGTTCAATCTGCTGCCGAGTTATGGCTGGCCAAAGTTTGCCCTGAAAGGGCAAATTATGCATTTTGTGAAGAGTTTTGAATTAGGCCAAAAACTGAATTTTTGACCCATAATTTTGGCTACAGATATGCTAGCAAGTCAATCAAGGGCTCTATAGACGCGGATTTTCACGTAGGTTTCAACACAACTTTGACCCAATAGAGTGGGTCAATGGGTTGGGACCCAGGGCCGGGTAAATGTGGCCAAAATTTCCAAAACATGCCCTCTTTGTGACGCCACCTCAAGAAATCCCCCCACCGAAAACGACAAACGTTTTTTTTTCGATTTTGACTGCAAAACATGCTGAATCCGTGGATCGTTTGGATAGCTCTTTAGCTCAACCGCCTGGCGAGTTGTAGGATTGCAAAGCTTTTTAAGATTTGGGGCTTTTGCGGGACTGAAAGGGTTAAGGTTTAGGAATTAGGTTTCGGTTTTAAGTTTTAGGTTCAGCTTTTAGATTTAGATTTTGGGTATGGGTTTAAGTTTTGGGTTTAAGTTTAGGTTAAGGTTTGAGTTTAAGTTTTGGTTTTAGGTGTTGGATTAAGGTTTTGGGTTTAGGTTTTGGGTTTAGGTTTTGGGTTTAGGTTTCAGGTCTAGGTTTTGGGTTTTGGTTTTGGGTTTAGGTTTGGGTTTAAATTTTTGGTTTGGGTTGAGGATTTTAGGTGGTGTTACAAGGACCTTATGCTAATCCAAGTATTAATTCCTTGTCACTTGACCAATCCAACCAATCAGATCCTCCTAATGGCAAAATAAATCCAGTAGTGTTTTTTCCACTGATGGCAAAACAGATACAGCCATGTTAAATTTTTGTAATTCCAAAAGGCTCCGTCTATTTTGCCTCATGAGTCAAGAGCACAGATGGTACTATTGTGCCTTAAACCAATTGTATTTGGCTAAAGGCAAAATAGCTTCAGTAGTGCTTTTGGCAAAATATAATACACGATTTTACATGGGCGGATCAGGACTGGATTGGATTGAATTTTATCGGATCAGGACTGGACTCGGACTGAGAAATTTCACAGTCCGCTCATCTTTGACCCCTAATAATCAACTTTATCAGCGTATTTGGTGTGTACAATATTACTCTCTGCATGCGTTCATGGTTTGAAGTCAGAAATTTCGCACGTCAGAAATTTCCTGCAACACTGGATCTCAAAAATCCGAAATCCAGTCGATGCACACTTCTGCTAAGCAATAAGCGTAAGTACAGTAAGTAAAAACAATATGCAAAACCAGTCGTGTACAGTAGGCTAACTCCAGTGGCTTGGTGATTACCAACGCTTAAATGTACACTGCACAGACCAGAAGTATCGATCGTGAAGTTGCGATTTTGTAGTGTGACCGTTGTAATAGACAAAAAAGCCGGCTTGATACAGTAAAACGTTCATTTTTTCCAAAAGGTTTCAAAAGATAAGCGGGTTTTCTGGAAGATGAATGGAATAATCCTTCGATTGCAATGGTGCTCGGGATATACTCAGACATTACGAAGGCTGGTAAGTTCATGCATATACTGTACCTGTTAGGGGTCGGCAACCTTTCCCTAGTCCGTAGTCGCGGGCCAAAAACAAACTTTGCAGGTTATTATGGCAGGCCGTACTAATTTTCCACTAACAATTCGGTTCTGTTTGCTGCGTTTATGATCAGATGTTGTTAAAACATCAACATGGGAGTTAATGAAATTCATGATTTGATTACACAGTTAATAATGAAACTCAAAATGCGACACACGGTACATTTATAGCACAGAATGCTTTCTCATAAGTAGTTCCTCATAAAATTACAAAAAATATATAATACAAGTTGTGTTGATTTTATTTTTACAATACTTGGCATTGTAGCGAGAAAAACAAATTAGTTTAAGCATACCAGGTCATTGAAGGAACGGGAAGGTTATTGAGTTGATGCCCATTACCTCAGCAGTTGAATTAGATCTTTTACAAGGAGTTGCAAAGAGGGAAGATTCATGACATATGATACCACTAGGTGTGCCATGCAGTTTCTGCAATTTGTAAAGGGGCTGTGGGCCGGTTGATTTTGCTTGGCCGGCCAGATCCAGCCCCCATGCTGTAGGTTGCCGACCCCTGTTATATACTGTACATAAATAAAATGTATGCTACCAACCAATCAGAAATTGAGTTTTTTTATAAGTTATTCCAGCAATGATTCAGCTACCACCGCTAAAAAATCTGGATTAGTTACGTCATGATGAACCAAAAGCAAATGAGCATGATTTAATAAGTCAAACCTGGGCTACTGTCAGTTCCAAACTCAAAATTTTTGCAAGTGGCTCATGGATGAATGAGTTGTTTTTGGCGAGCTTAATTTGTCATAAACATTTGAAAACAACTTCAGTTCAGAAATGACTTGTTGTTGGAAACAAATAAAATGAACTAGGGAGCAAAGAAAGCCAAGAAAACAATAAAAAAGAAGTGTCAGCAGGGGCGGATCCATCCAGTAAGGTTAGGGAGTCGATTTCAGTGATGTTTGGCAGTCATGTCTCATTATGGGTTCAATACTGTAAGAGAGATATTAAGTATACTTCACAACACCGCTGTGACAAAACAATGGATGATAGAATGGTCATATATTGCGGATACTGTTGTCTGAATTGTTGAAAATCATAATGGAAAAAGTTACTTTCGTAGGTTTTAGGGGAGGTGATCGCCCTTGATCCGGCACTGAGTGTCAGGCAATGTTAGCAAAAAAAAGGTGGGGACACTGAACCAATAAGAGCACATGGACACTTAGGACACTACACAGTTCAGGATGCTAGCAGCATTGCCCTGGACCACAGCCAACAACAAGCCTTGATCATACAGCCAGTGGTGCTCTCAGGGGTCACTAGTCTGATCAAGAAGTTTCTTGACAAGGGTGCCAAGGAAGGGAGCAGTTATAACACCAGCGGTTTCAGTGGCCACTGGTTGTAAAATGTAATTATTCCAGCCATGGTCTTAAAAATTAAAACATATTAAGTACTCAGAACCTGTGTATTTTGTTTAAGAATATATAACTGTATGATTTGTGCCAACTGTATATAATCTCTTTCAATTGATTGTGGCAACTGCATTTTGTTTTAGTATTCTATATCTCTGCGTAATAAAAAATTATTTTTGAATCTTGAGTTAATGGTTTACAGCATACCACTTTAATTGCAGATAAATTCAAAAAGTGTTCTAGCTGCCAGCTCAGTTCCACATTATAGTTCAACTTCAAAATCTACAAACACATTTTGTAGAAGCTGTGTTTGGCTGAAGAAACAGAGTGACAGAGGTTTAAGTACTTCAACAATTATATGCAACGTTGGTGGCAATCAAAACTCAAGCAATGCACAATCACATGATGATGGCTCTACCCAAGATAAAACTGCAAAACAATCTTCTGTTCCTGTTCCTCAAAGATTAGCTTTTGTCGCTGTTGCATTAGCAGTTTGGGCTGGATTATACTTTTATGCTTCAAATAAGAAGGATGAAAGTAAGTGCGTTTTCTTGGTTTCTGGTTTGGTCTTGTGTTAATATTGCTTTCAACATCAGAAGTAGTGAAACAGTGGCTCAGCACCTCTGCTGTTGATCTGTATCAAAATGTAGCTTGCTGATAATGTTTGTTTTGGTGCTGTCTACCTATCTCATTGCAGCATCTGATCTTGCCCATTATTTCCCTGCTGAGTGACTGAAATAATGTTTTCGTTTCCTGTAGCAACTGTGCTTTATTATCAGTTTGATCATAATAGTCCTTGCTGTAATTAAATGTTGCTTTTTTTTCCTGAAAAAACATCTTACTACAAAATAAAGCCTAACATAAGTTTGTCAGAATAAGTTTTATAGAAGCCTTCTAATTGATACATAAGCCCTAACCAGCCCATGGCCTAGTGGTTAGTACGTTCGCTACAGTGATAGTAGGTCTGTAGTTTGACTCTGTGCAGGGTTTCACCAAAACCTTGCAAATTGGTACAGTAGCATTCTTGCCTGGCAAACAGTGCAAAGAAAGTTGCAGTAAAAAGGTATCAAGTCCATTTGGACATCTGCAATGCAACACCCTTAGAAACAAAACTTAGTGTAGGTTTGTTGTGTGTGTGGTCTTGTGCACTGCTGTCCAAATGTATTGTATTTACCTATTCTTGTACTTGTATTAGTACTTACTTAAATGTGTTGTGGTTTCATCATCAAACAACAGGATGCACCATAGTAGCCCATTTGTTAAAATACAGATTACTTATATTATGAATAAATGTTGTGAGTTGGTTGTGCTACATACTGAGTAATTGTTTTGTAGATTGTTGTATGGTGCATGAATAAATTAATTTATCTTGAAAATAAGCCATGATGCTCATTTCGGAGTTAGGTTAACATAAGCTTTTTGATACATTTTGGGTAAGATGGTAACAAAGTTATATTTATTTTTTTCACAATACCCAAAGTACAGTAGTGATTACAATGCATTTGGAAGCTCAACCGATTTTTAAATACATGTTGTGTTTAATAACATCTTACCTTTTCTGTTTGTCTGATCGACCGTTTTTTGTTTTTTTAGAAAGAATTGTTGAAAGGGAAGAGCAGCTAAGCAAAATCGATATAGGAGCAGAAGATTACAACCTTACTGATCACACAGGTGATTGTAGTTTGAGGTAAACCTATAGGTCAGTGGTTTTTAACCTGGTTGTCCTTGTTTGCCATTTTTTGAGGGGTCACGAGAGCTGATAAAAATATTCATAATTGCTTCTATACATAATGTTTCGTATATGGAAGCACTTCTTGTCATAGCCAAAATAATAGGATCACCTTGCAAAAATCATAGCCTAATTTTTAATTCAAAATTGTTTTGAATGTGATTTTGTTTGACCATTACAAACTTGTGAGTGTGATTATGACCATCACAGTACTGTTGCGTTTGGCAATGTACAAATAACTTTGTGACATAAGAATGTGCTGTGTTTGTAAATTAGATATCTGAATGTGGTAGCTAACTTGGGAGTTACTCTAGTTTTCAATGACTAATGAGTTGTGCTGTGGAGTGGTTTGTGTATGGAACAGGTCTCTCTCACTGATGCTGCCATGTGCATGAATTTAATAAATGAGCCTTTGTTCAACATAGTGATATCGTACGTTATTTTAGTCGTATTGATTTTCCATTGTGCAAACACAACTGCGTTTCATATGCCTAACTGGAAATTTTTGAAAGGGGTTGTTAGGTTAAATTGGGTTGCAAAATGGGTCGCTGCATGAAGAAGGTTGAAAACCACTGCTATAGGTGAATGCTGTAAATAATTGAAGGTTTTAGATGAAGTTCCAACACAAGATGTATCAGTGTAATTTCAGAGGATGTTATTTGATAAAAGTAACTTTCTTTAAATGTTCAAGCATTTGGTCAGTTAATTTTCATATCCAATAGGCAAACCAACTCTTTTTATTGTCACACATCAGACTTTGATCTTGTTGTTTTGTGTTACAATTGGTGACTAATTGTTGAAGAAGTGTAGCATTCTATGCTCATGTTACCACAAATCACCAAAAAATGGAAAACTACTAGTAAGTTATAACATGTAAACTCATCTTTTGCATGCATATCGGGAGTAGGAAATGATAAGAAACTGTTCAGAAGAGTCTTTTTTCTCTGGAAAATTGAATGGATTGTTCCTCAGAATTTGATGTGTGAAAAGTGTTAAAAACGTGCCTGACAAAATAGAAAACTTTAATTACAATTTGAAATTTAGATTTTTAACTTGCCCAAAATGGAAAAATGTAGATAGCTACTAAGAATATTGAAAACCAATGGACTAGTTGTATATTTTTTAAGAATGTGTTCCATGATGTTTGTGACATTGTGGTTAAAATTATTTGCAGCTAGCTAAAACAGTTCCACTGTTGGCTATATGTATCCCTGAAACAATATTTTCATGGAAGAAAATCCGGATGTAGCATTATATTGAGTAGACCTAGGACCACAAAACCGGCGGGTTTTGATGGATGAGTTGGCGCCAGCCATAGCAGAAGCAAAGGTTGACTTAACTGTGTTTATTAACAGCGTTTGAGATCAGTTTGATGGTAGGCAACCCTCAGGCCATAATATTGGTATTTGATTTTTGAGTTGGAACAGGAAAGCTACAGTTAGGGAATGTAGCATCATTTTGAAGAATTAAACGACTACCTCGCTGCAAAACAGAAACATCGTACAGAAGCAGTCGAGTTTTTAAACATTCGCTATTTATGCAGTGCATAACTAAACAATGCTGTGCTGCCAAGGTCGTCAAACAGAAAATCATTAAGTGTTGTGATAATTTAAGCAAGCTTGCTTGACTCGTTCTTGAAGACTCTTGTCTGTGCCCTAGCGAAAGGTAATCTCCACCTGGGGCTTCATTCGGCCCTTAGCGTAGACAGTTAGGAAATTGCGCTGCAAGATGTATGACTTAAATTGTTATTTTTTTCAGGCAAAAGAGTGACCAAGAAAGATTTTTTGGGTCAGTGGCTTTTACTTTACTTCGGATTTACTCATTGCCCTGACATTTGCCCTGAAGAACTGGAAAAAATGGCTGAGATTATTGATATTGTAGGTAAGTAGCTCGGCAAATATGGTCTTCGCTGCGAGAAATTGTTTGTTGGGTTTAATCACAGTGACCATCCTGCTGTAGCGCCGATTTTTTAGAGGTTGTTGGTGCTTCGGTAAATCTTTGTCCTTCATGTAAGTCAGGTGTGGCCAAACGTGCTCTATGTATGAGCTGCATATCGTAAAACCCAAGTTGCAAAGAGCCACAACACAAATATCTAGAAACACAATTCCACGAATTTATTTGCAATCAACGCTTCTGTGACATCATAATTCTTTTTGGAACGACTTGCAAAAGTAATACTGTAAGGCAGGGGTTCTCAAACTTTTGGTGTTGTGGAGCCCATGAAGAGATTGACCATAGTTTACGGAGCCCCACAATAAATTTTATTAATGCCGTTATTGCTTCTTTGGACAGTTGCAAAATCATCCAAGTCAGTATTTTAATAAGTAAACGAATAGATCGTGGAGCCCCGAAGTTTCTCTCGCGGAGCCCTGGGGCTCCGTACGGAGCACTTTGAGAACCTATGCTGTAAGGCACACTATTTTCAACAGTACCATTTTACAATATTTCTACACTTTGCAATAGAAATACAAAATAAAAAAATATGTAAATTTTTGGAAAGCTGAAAGTGCCGCATGCGGCTCGCGAGACGCAGTTAGGTCACCCTTGATATAAGTGATTCCAATTTTAAGGGTTGCATTTCAACATTGCTTCTCTAACAAAAACCTAGTTTAACTTTACGTTTCGTGTAGTTTCTCTTTGCAGCTCCGAGTTTTGGCAGGTGAATGTGGGTTTAGGCTAAAACTGTTGCACTGCTCTACAGATTGCTTAGGCATCGTGGATAGGAATGTGATTGGCTTTGGTTTTATATGTAGAAAGCGCTAAACATTGGTCATGGTATAAACGAAATTTCTAGTTTCTTAGCAGTTTTAAGTCTTCTCTACAGTAAATTTTTGATCCACGGTGCAAAACACCCATAATCGTTTAACTGAGGTACTATTTAATGTAAGCGGTGCTAACCGGAAAATCACAATTTTTCGCTTTTTGAGAGGGGTTGACAATTGTTAGTCTACCTTCCGTACATAATTTTGGAACATATGTTTTGCTTTCTCAACTTTCTTACTTTTGTTTTTTTGTAGACGCATTGTTTTTTTGTAGACGCTGTTTTTTTGTAGACGCTGACAACGACGACATTGTTTTTTTGTAGACGCTGACAAAAGTGTTCCAAACCTTCTACCAATTTTTGTGACTGTTGATCCGGACCGAGACACCCCCGAAGCGGTTAAAAACTACGTGAAAGAATTCCATCAAAAGTTCGTTGGATTGACTGGTTCAAAAGAGGAAATAAAACAGGCCGCGAAGGCGTTTCGCGTTTACTTTAGCAACGGACCGAAGGATGACGACAACGATTACATAGTGAGTTCAAGTAGCCTTTCGCTGAGTCATTCTGTGCTGTTCTGTGACGCGCTTTAGCTTTGTGACAAGTTTTGCTGTGCAGCGCTTGGTGTATTACTGCTCCTGTGTTTCGGCCGTAACCCTCAGCATTTGTAAGTTGGACTTGCCACGCCAGAATTAAAAGTTTTCTTTATTAAAGTACGCTTGGAAGAGGTGTGTGTGGTGCAGTGCAGATGGTCTAGAGATGCTGGTAGTTGCAACTTACTTCCATTGATCGCAAAATCATCCCCGAGTTGACTGCGATTTGGCAGTTTGTGGTATTTGTACGTGTGCAAGAAATGAAAAAAACAGTTTTTTTCTCTGCGTGTTTGAATTTTGGTGTTTTTTCATGTCGTTTAATCAATAATTTGTTATTTCAGGTGGATCACAGTATTGTGATGTACCTGATGAGCCCCCAGGGCAAGTTCGTGGATTACTATGGCTCGCGGTCCGTGCCGACCCAAGACATAGTGTCAGGAATCACTAGAAACATGAAAAACTATAAGCGACTCCATGGATAGCCAGTCCTGACTTCTGTGGCGCAGCTTGCCTGTTTCAAATGCAGCCTTGTCGATGGATAAGCGATTAATCGTGACGGATTAGAATAGTTATTCATGGAGAGGTGTAGTTTGCCTGAAGCGGTCTGTGTGTTTGAACCCTGACAATTTTTTACTAACAACGAAAATACGACTGTCCAGGGACTGCACTACCTTCTTTTGAGAAACTGGTAGTCATTTCCCCGTTGATCAAGCAAGTCTTTTCCATCATGTTTTCCTTTCATCGGCGCGTTGGAGTTTTAAGCTCTACGTTGAATGTGCTCTGGTTCTCATGATTAAACATTTCCATTTTTGTTGCCGTTGATATATCTGTTTAGGTCGCCACAACCGGTGTGTTCATGGTATGGCCTGGTATCTTGAAAAGTAACGTAACTATGGGGCTCGAAACAAGGGTGTCAAGGCACTCTACTATTTTTCAACGGGAGTCTGAGATACAAGGAGACCCCTCAATATTGAATGCATTTTTTCTTATAAAGTGCATCATCTTCAAAATTGTGATGAGTGTCCGACCTTGTTGTTAAGGCAAACTTATTTCCATTTCAACCTTGTGACTTCATAACTACACACGCTTTGCTCCGTCTTTCACTAATGGCCTGTTACAAAACATCTTTGCGGTAAAGCTATGAGCCGACAGTTTGCAGTGAGGAAGTTTACGCTGGTCGTATGAGCAGTGAAACCTAAAAATGTTACGTAGTCTGAAATACATACTACTCGCACAAGAAGCTGGCGCCAAGAGTCTTATGGAGGGATTAGATAAGAACGTTTTTTGGTTTATGAATTATATTGGCACTACTTCAAAATTGGTACCAATTTTTTTACACAAATTGAGATAAGATTTTTCCTACCGGTGGTTTGCTTCATAGAGAACAGAGTATCTTGGATCGCGTGGTAGTGGCAAAGTAAAAAGAAACATCTAGTGTAGATGCGTTTCGTCATCTCAAATCTTTTTAGAAATTATGCAAAAAAAGCATTCCAAAGTTGAATGATCACCAACGACGTTGCCAATCAATCAATCAACTGTGATACAGAAGGTATTAAGTCGGGGAAGGGCCCCGGACCCCCCAGTGTAAAATTCGTTCTGCTGCCCCTAAACGTAACCATCATGCTTTAGCATATTTTGGCTGAAACCAACTTGCGACATGCTTTCCGTCGTGTAGCCACCGACGTATATTCATCGCATGTCATCCGCATTACATGTTTGTGGCGGTATTACTCTGAAGCCTGTTTTTCCGACTAGTTGTTTGCACTAGAGCCTTGCCACAGCGCAAATGTTGCTGATGGTTATAAATGTCGGACCGTGTTACGTCGCTTCTACCTGCACTTTTATACAAAAAGCGTGAAATACAAGCTTTGTTTAAAGCAAGGTACTCCTGCTACTCGCCGTCTACAAGTTGAGCTTGTTTTGTGCAGCTGTATCTTGTTGCTAATCAACTGAAGTCATAGAGATCAAATGCAAATACACGAAACTTCCCTTCATAGAAAGCAGTTGATGATAGGCAGAAGCTTATAGTGCAGACAACACTCGCGACAAAACAACTTTTTCATGTTTTGATTTGCGCATATTGTCGTCAGAGAGCAGCGTCGAACCCAGACTTGATGTTTGGGAGAAGCGAGTGGGAATGAGCAGTGCCGTAACTAGAGGTTTGAGCCAGGGGAAGCAAACCTTAGCTGAAGGGATTAGCCAACACTAAGAAAAAAGTAATAAATGATAGTGAGTTCAGATGTCGTGAATGTTTATACTAGCTAAAAAAACGAAATCACCTCGAAAAACAACAACCCACTGAAAACCAAAACAATGCAAATTTTCAAAATGTCAGCTATAGTGAGCCCAGTTTTTCCCATGGCTTGCCAGGGGGCGGCTCACCCCCTGTCAGCTACGCCACTGGGAATGAGGTGCAAAGTTTTTGGGGAAAGGAAAAGTCTGTGAGCATACCGTAGTTTCCTGCATTCTGTTCATTGCTTTCAATTCCACGCGACTCGGCAAGTAGTGGTCGAGAAAAAGTTAGATTACATTGGTCTGGTCCGTGGTGGGTTTGTCCCAGAGCTGAGGACTTGTCCCAGAGCTTCTCTTTTTTAAACTGTCGATTAAGTTTTGTGTTTTACGTGTGTTTTTCTTACCTATTTTTTGCATAGGAATGCTTCAAATTAATTGAGGTTTTAACATTCGCTATGTTATTTGAACATCGTCACTAAACATATGCGCTATGAATGCAACTCTTCAATAAATCCACAAACACTTAGCACGAACTACGTACCTTCCTTGGCACACAGGGCCGGCCTTGGCAAGTGTGGGGCCTGATTGGAAACACTTTTGCAGGGCCCCACTCAGTAGCGTGTGCACAAATTTTTGAGGGGTGCATCAAGTCATAATGATAGAAATCGTTGTGAAAGAGCGAGGCTGGAAAGGGCGGCGAGGCATGACCCCAGTTTCACCTCTCCAGCGGAGACTTCAACGGACAACGCCGTAACAACCAATAAATCAATGAGTTACTAAACTTTATACCTCCGGAGATGAGATATTGGGTGTAGTGCGACTGTACATCCAAAGCTGAAAAGTTTGCAGCAGCAGCAGCAATAGATTCTATTTTCGACGCCGTGTATATTAGCCAAGGGGACATTTGGGCCATGGTCACCATATCTCATTTTCATACTTTGCCGCCAACCTGTTTGCCAACTTTACAAAAAGGCAAAAAGGTCATACTACGGTTGAGTGAACATGGTGACACGTCATCATCGAAACGCAAACAGTGTTTGGCTACTTATCTGTCATTTTGGCTCCTTTCGGAACAGTGTTTGGCTTCTTCTGGTTAAAAAAATCTGGCCTACTTCGGTGCAGAACGTGCACTTGGTCGTCGTGAATAGAACCAGGTAGGTTTGCTGAAAGTGCTGCCGAATGCCACTTGTGAGTGTAACCGATGCCTCGCATTTTGATCGCATCGTATGTTATAAAGTACTCAACGAAACACCACAACACACACTAAAACAAAAGTAGTTCAAAAAAGACATTAAATAGCAAGTTATCTATTGTTATTTCGGCAAAGCATACACTTGGGTGAAAAAATTAAGTTACTACAGATAAAACCCGAAACGCACAAAATCAGAACACTTCTTAATTTCTACAACTTATCAGGACCTAGCGGCATACGTACTTAATCAGTATTTTTTTAAAGAAAATGTTAGGTACCCGGTATGGACCGTAGGGATCCGATTTCTCTGATTCTAGGGACCTGTTGATAATTTTCTCTGATTCTAGGGACCCGATGATAATTTTCTCCGATTCTAGAGACCCTAATCGGGTCCCTAAAACACCTTAAAAACCCAGACTTAATCATACTTTTCGTCTTGCTAGCTTTAGAATATTGGACCAACGAACTAAGCCAGAAAACTAAGCGTATGGGTGATCGTTTCAGGTTGCACGTCGCGGCGCCAAGTTCTAAGACCGAAGCGGTTATACCAAACATTTTGGATTGAAAGAAAAATTTACGGAAACTCAAGAACTCAGTAGTTTTGGACAAGACTGGACATTGTGAAGTAGATGTGGCTTCTCATGCAGAAACGCAAATAAAGTTTGTGGCCAGGCTTGAATATAAGCATAAAATCACTGGTCAGCTGAGAAACCAAAGCATTGTCTGCTTTTTCGTTACAATACAACATTACAATGTTTTCCACGGTCAAGCTGCATGTTCACTGTTGACGGAGTTACTTTCTTTCCACTTCAGCCACGACATTCCACATACACCGAATAGGATCAAAACGGCTCCTAGCAACTCCAACACTTGGGGGAAGATCCCAAGCAAAGTGTGTTCGAGAATTATGCCAACTAAGAGGTCGGCATTTTGAGCAAGTGACACCAATGCCGGATGGATTAACTTTACTGCTCTGCAATAAAACAGCATTTTAAATAAAAAGGTATGCTAAGATCTTAATTGACGAACTTGCCTACGTTAGAGAAGTTTAAAATTATTCACACAAGTCAGTAGCGATCGATGTCACACTTGTTTTTATTGCTACAGCGCAACCAGTGTTTAGCAACCATCATTATCGGAATATGCAAAATGCGTGCAGAAGCGCGCGAAATGAAGACATGTTATAATATCACGTGGTTCGTGTCAGCTATTGCTTACTTACAATTTGGTTTTTGGAACACAAGACTTTTGCTAAAAAACACTTTCGTAAAATTTAAACCTAGTTCAAATATGAGATTCTGTGAATTACAAAAATTTTGCAAGCGCCCAATAATATTCACACAATATTTACCCACATGCCTGACAGGCAGTGGTGTGTTTAAGGGGAGGCGAGCGAGGCACTTGTCTCGGGCCCCCCTTTTTGGGGGCCCCCTGTGACGTGTTACCCGTGTAAATTTTCCTTATTTTTGATGAAAAACTTATTATTCACTCATATAATGTGCTACAAAGCAAATCATAAGTAAGTACTCTACTTTCAAAGGGGCCCCTTGCAGAAACTGTAATGTGCAGGTACTTTACTTTCAAGGGGGTACCAACAGGAACTGCAATTTGAAGGTGATTTGCTTTCAAAGGGGCCGCTGAAAGAAATTGTAATGTGTAAGTACTCTGCTTTCAAAGGGCCCCTACAGAAACTGCAATGTGCAGGTACTTTGCTTTCAAAGGGGCCCACAACAGCAACTGCAATTTCACGGTATTTGCTTTCACAGGGGCCTCCAACAGCCACTGAAATGTATAAGGACTCTGCTCTTAAACTTCATTAAAGGGGCCTCAAAGAAACTGCAATGTGGAAGTACTCTGCTTGCAAAGGGGACCCCAACAGCAACGGTAATGTGTAACCAGCTTGCTTCCAAAGGGGCCCCCAACAGCAATTATCATGTAAAATTCCGTGCTTTCAAAGAGGCTCCAACAGCCACTGAAATGTGTAAGTAATATGCTTTCAAAGGGGACCCAAACAGCAATTGTAATGTGCAAGTACTATGCTGTCGAAGGGGCCTCCAACAGCAACTGTAATGTGTAAGTACCGTCCTTTCAAAGCGACCCCACAACCATC
>Ga0210059_1000259_pt1 | contig 59702 bp, 31 predicted proteins | sample Ectturendosymbi2_FD_188042 | JGI IMG/M metagenome (GOLD analysis project Ga0210059, IMG submission 188042) | Ecteinascidia turbinata endosymbiont from Florida, USA - Sample 2 (SPAdes) (version 2) | ecosystem: Host-associated > Tunicates > Ascidians > Unclassified | place: Key West, Florida... | reverse complement strand
CTGTCTTCAATGCAGTTGCAAAAAGTGTCTGTAACCCTGTGATTTCGCCGGCTTCAATGTCTTGTACTACGTTCTGTATTGTCTGTTTTTATCAACCTGCGTTCTGCAGAGTGTGTGTGTTCATACGATGGACTTCGTGTCTGCTCACAAACAAATAAATTAAATTAAATTAAATTAAATAGAGTAGGGTAGTAGGGTAGATTCGATTTTGTAAGGTAGGGTAGCTAAAAATTGTTGGGCAGCTAAAATTGAACTTGGCAAGACCAGCTTCAAGTTTTCAAGATGTAGGGCAAGTCCTTTTTTCACCATATTGATATTTGTATTTTGGATAGGCATCTGGCGATTTTTTCAATGATACAGTCTGTTTTCTTTGTATTCATCTCTATTTTGTGAAACCTATCTCATCCGTCGGTTTTTTAAAGATTGTCGTGTGATATTTGCTTTTAGAGCAAGGCCCTTTTGTGATTTGAAAGTATATTGTTCTTCTGTTGCAGTTAACCACACTCGATGTGTTTATTACCATTGCGTGGAACTGAATATGTGAGACTAGTTGATATGAAAGCTTTTGAAGCTGGCCTTGGTAAATATTAAACCTTCTTCTGCGGTTATACATGCTTGCTTCGATGCATATCAAGTTGAAACATGTTGCGGTATGTTCAGTGTATCGAAAGTTAGAGTACGCTTGCCTATACTCGGCTTTAGCTTGTGCCCACCCACTTTGAAAAAACGTCCTCCATCGCTGTTTGTCGCTGAAGAAGAAACAACGAAGAGATTTTATTGAAGAGAAGTGCACTTAGGCCACCAACCCAGAGTGCACATGCAGCGAAGCCTAGATAATAGCACCGACTATCAACAGACAACGGAACGCAACAGTGGACACACCAGTTGCAATAAACAGAATGCGAATAAAACCAATGCCTCATCAGCAAAGCCAACAACGCCCCGAGCATGACGTGACTTCGACTTAAAGGATAAAAAATCAACAGAAAGCAGCAATTACAATGGCACGGCTCAGTATTCGGAAAAGAGGAAAAGTAGTTAGCGCTATAGGAATGAAAAGCACCAATATCATTGCAGGAATAACGCAACCACAACGAAGTATCGAAACAACAGCTGAAGAGGCTGTTTGATACAACCGCTCATGACTAAACTCGCGTGTGTCGCGAGATCAGTACATAAAAATTCAGGGACTGTCAGGAATATCAGCAAAATTTAATGTGGAATAGTCAAAAGTTACCTCAAAAAAAGTGAAAAACAAAAATAAAAATTTAACGAAAAGCATCCGCAGCACTGACTAGTGTCATTGGCCCATAATTGTTGATAAATATCCCGTTTTTGTGAAATTTATGGGATTACAGTCTATGATTTAACTTTTGCATGAGAAAGTAAAAAATGAAACGATACATTGGAAAAATAATATGTGAGGGTTAGTTACTTTCCATTACAATGAGCTCCTTGCCTCCAAACGTACTGTACAAACATATCTTTTAATTTGTCTGCAAATGAATATAGCGTGATGCGGCGATTGAAACAAGTAAATCAACTACTTGAGTACTTTAAACACGGTTGGTAGCATAACAGCAGGAACAGTGAACACTGTAGCAAGATTTGCAGCAAATGTGGGCTGCATTCTGCAAGACACACCAAACATCAAGCAATTTGAAAAAGTTCGAAAATGGACCTAACATCGAAAAGCCTTATCGTGTCACGAAAAGGTTAGAACCAGGTTGTTGTGATGCTCTGTTACGTAACAGGAACAAAAAGTTGTAATTATATGGAGGAATCGCAAATTCAATTTGGCGTCACGGTTAAATGCGATAAGATTTTCCACCTTTCGTAAAAGCATCCCTCAAAAGTGAAACCGCCATAACTACCACCGCACTATAGACGAGTTGCTTTGTACCCAACGTCGCATCTTGCGGAGTCAAAATTTCTGTGGCGATAAAACTTGCATATGGGACATGTTCTGATGGTGGAAATTTTCAACTGTCAGGATAAGAGGCACGATAAATCAAGAGATGCTCATACTACTTGCTGTATTCATCTTTAATTCATACTCGAGTTCAAAGTCTATTTCGCATTTTTGGTAGACGAGCTACTGAGCCTTCCTGCTACATTGACACCAACAGTGCAAATACACGTATTGAATTGACTCTTTTCTCATGTGATTCGTAACTCAGTTTTTTCAAAAACATTTTAACTTGGTAAGATTGCAAATTCGATTAATTTTGTCATAATTAACAACTGCAATATTGCTCTTTTATAGGAAGTCATTTTAAAAATGTCTTAACCTTTATCGTGACGAGAAAAATCAAACACTGTAGGAACAATAGTCAAACATCTGCACTCTATTTCAACCCATTAGGTTTTTTCCAAACTGATTTCCGGGTGAAAGTTCCAAGCATACAAAGCGTCAAAAACACAAAAAAGAAAATAGGAGTCACCATACACCGAACACAATTCAAAAATTTTGTCTTCAAGTAATCGAGGCAAACACATTCAAAAACAACGTGAATAACCACAGTGCCTCAAAATCGTATTTTCAAACCGCGGCAGTGCTACCCAGACATCAAATTTTCTATAAAGCCAAACGAAAATCTGAAGCACAATTTTTTAGTTGCAAATCATCAAAAATGTTTCACAAATACTTCAGTGAAAACCAAACTCGCTTGCCAAGTTTTTACTACAGTGCTTGCGTCTATTTCAAAAATGATGTAAGACATTTAAAAAAAAACATCATCTATTTTTTCAAGCAGAATTTGAGTAAAACTACCAAGACAAGGTCCGAAGCATTTACACAAATAAAATATCACACAAAACAAAATCAAAGACGCACTGCCCATGCAATAGACCTACTATGCTCGCAGCCATTGTGGAATAAGTAGATGTGACGAGCTAAAGTTTGTGCACTTACTAACAAAATGATTTGGACATATTTTTACATCGTAACAGAGTTTTTCGTCTAACAACAGTTGATGCAATTTTATTTAATACCAAAACCGTGCTGAAGTGTGATGAGGTTGTGAACATCGTCCCGTCATCTGAGCAATGTGGTGGTGCCAAACAGGTGGTCATGCTTTTTCAAGTGCCCTCGTATAAGTATTGCAGCGTAGCAGTTTGCCTGTAAATCATTTCCTATACAAACGATAAGAGATCACCCCCGACTTTGAAATAACAGTTGTGACAATTGAGTATTTCCCAAATTGAAACGAAGTAGAACTCTGACGACTGCTGTGACAACCTTTTACTGCAAAATTTACGAAATTTTTCTGATAAATAAAGTAAAGAGCAAAGAAAACCGGGAAACATTCTAATCAAAATCGGAACTTCGATTGCAATCCAGTGGTCTTTTTTAGCCTTTTATCGTGTTTTCTCTTCACGTTAAATGAAAATCGCCGCAACTAAATGGAATCCAAAGTTTCTATTATAATAGAAATATTATCTGCGGCTGCATGGTGTGATTTACCGCAACGTTGATTTTCTCTTTCCTCTTCGTTATGACGTAGGGCAGATGAAACTTGCTAGGATTGGATGGGCTATTGTGTGATGACACATATTAACTTGATTAACCGACACCAGCGACACCGACATAGCACTCTGCACTTTCTACCTACTGTACTCTTGATTTTTAATGCGCCTAAACGTTGTGAGTTTGTTATACTGTGTACTAAGCATAGACGAAAATCATAGACAATGTGCTTTGGAGTAAGCAAAAATTCCAACCACTCATGAACGTGGCTTTCTTTTCATCCAAACCTAGAAGTTTCTTTACCTTTCTGCAGATAGGATTTCAACAAACTAATCTCGGCTGATCACGTTATGCTTGGACAGTGGCTCACTGCGTTGTCACGTGATAAGTATCCCACTCGGAGTGGTCATGATCAATTTCGGATATAGAACAAAACAATTTGAGTTTCAGGTTCAATGTTTTCAACAGCAGAGAGTTTCTTTGGTTCAAATAACCGGCCCAAACAACAGGATTTCTTTTGGATTTGAGATCTGGGTGCAATCTAATCGAACAACTAACTTTGGTCGTTTCAACCACAATTCAACTGTTTCAACATTAGAATGGTTGGATTTTCAACTGTAATTTTCGCCAACGAAAGATGCTAAGTTTTTGACTGAGCGTGTAAAATCGTATATACAGCAGGTCTGTCCAAAATATCTTTCAGCGTCAAAAATTATGTTATTATCTTAATGAGGGCCGCACATTTGAATGACGTACTTTATTTTCAGCAAACAAAATTATAAAATGTAGCTTAAGTTACTGAAATCGTTCGCATCCTAACTGGAATCGTAATATCGTAATGACTGTTAGGCACCTCTGATTAATTCTTTAAACACAAGATTAGCGTCAATGGAACAGCAGAGGTAGAGGTCAAAATAGTGCCAATGGAACAACAGAGGTAGAAATAAAAAACTAGAAACCAGTTTTTCACCGGTGTGTCAATTAAAAACATGAAAATTTGCCAGTGCGCAGTACAGACATGATAAAGTGCCATTGAGGACCCAGTATCAAAAATGTTAACATTAAGATTACCAAAGTAAGGACAAGTTGTTTATTACATTGAACATACCCAACAACGATACCCTTCAACTGGGCCGCACTAAACTTTCAACTGTATCCACGTTGGACCTTGCTGGACTATAACGTGACCTTAGTTTCGGGAGTTGAGCAAGCTCAGAGGACCATGCTACAGACCAACAAAAAAACTTACATTGAAAATTAATCCTGTTCTCAAACGCGGTTTCGTCTAAAGGTAAAGACGTACTTTCAGCGTCAGTCTAAAGGTTAAACCGGATGCCACACAGTTTAGTTTCAAAGGCAACGAGGAAGTTGGAGCTGTTTGTTATCAGACATGACACAGTACTTGACATAATCGCCGAAGATCGAAGGCAAAGCAATTTTCCCTACGCAGTATTTCACAAAAAGAGCCAATGCATAACACTATAAATAGTGAGTAAGGCAAAGAGGGAAGATATGCATCGAATCGGAAGAAAGTAAAGCGCAGATATTAGAAAAAATTGACCCGATTGGGAAACTTGACCTTTCCCACTAGAACTCAGTGGTCGCGCAATCGACTCAAAATGCGTTTGGTGCAATACAATGTTTGATAAGACAAGGAAATGTCAATCCTCGTCAACTTCGCAGCCTCTTATCACTATAACGACGCAAAAAGTGCAACTTCAATTGCCAGTTTTCGGGATATAGAGAGCTACCAACTTGGAATGCAAGAGTGCCAAACGTAGGCTTAAAACCATTGTTCTCATACGTTGCGTCACAGAAGCGATATACTGTCACGATCCGTAACAAGAGAAGCATTAGAAATTCATCGTAAGAACAGCTCCATTGAAGGTTTATCGGTGATTTTCTTATCTTGATTTCATTTCTGACATGTTGGACACGGAGCGAAATGCAAGCGGGCACTTAGGCGATGATAACTGGGTTCAATGGCACTTCAGCTTGCTTTTATGCCAAGCGCATAACCACTTATGAAGAAACGATTACATAACCGTCGCCCTCGAGTTGGGTTCAAAGTTCAAACATAATTCGATTGTCGAAAAATTGTTTGTAAAAACAGAGCTATAACCTACGCATACGTGGTTTGAACGCTCCTGACTATAGTGACATTTATGGTTCATGAGTTTTTGAGCTTGGCAATCCAACAAGTGTACTGTGGTTCTGTTAATTAATGTTGTAATATGTATTAATGATTGACTTCTACCACCAAAATAATATATGAATCAATGCAATCATTGAAAGATGTGGGTGAGGCTTAATCCATGGTTGTTTTGCTGCCTGTAATTATGAACTGATAAGGAAAGCTTCTTTCTGCGAGTTATACAAACCGATCACAGGGTAATAGGTCGTGTGAAAGTTCAGCCCGTTAGTCTGGCACTGAAACGTATCTGGGTTGAAAACTCCAACTCTCAACAGACGTGTGCCGGCACGCAGAGTATAGATGCCCAAAGAAATGGCGGTCAGCTCGTCTGGAAAACGACCCACTACGTAAATTAAAACAACTCCTGAAATCTCGTAAATTAAAATATCTCCTGAAATCTCCAGATACTTACAGTAAGCACAAAACCCCCAGTCTATATCCTGCGGATAACTTGGACCAACTCGCTTTACCTCTTCTAAGTTCATAAGTGACCAACAAGGATGAAATCTGGCATTGTAAAAAATCAGTGATAAAAGGTTAATTTTATCAACTTTTTATTCTGGAGTATTAAGCTCTTGTTAACGAAATATCAGCGAGGCTTTTAGGCACTTTTATGCACTTATGCACTTACGTCAATAAAGTACAATTCAAACGGTTACTGCGAAACAAGAAAAACTGACATTCCCGATTAAAATGATTCCCAAGAAAAATACGATGTAAAGCACAAGATACTCTGACACTTTAACACTGACACACGAGTCGCAAATTCAGAACTGCACAATTGAAATTATCATACAATCAGCAAACAATACAGACGAACATAATTAAAACAATAAAACACAGGCAAGCACAGGCGCGTCTTTGTGATTTTTGGCTACCCTTTAATTTAAATTTAGATGAATTTGGTTATGTACCTATTTTGGGGAAAAACTCACCGAAAAATGAGATGTCTGGCTCGCTCACAGCTTGGAACACGAAGTTCCGCCCAAAAAATTCCCAGAAGACTAAAGATGGCGTTTCAGCTTTTGCAAGAGTTGAATAGAACTTTTTTATCCCGGAAGTTTTGAAATTCAGATAAACAGTTTACGTGGCAGAATGCCGTTTGGGCGTGTCACAGCAGTTAAAATAAAACATTTCTTTTTTTTCGTTGGCTGCCATTTACAAGCTTGCGTTGTTAAGAGCCCAGTCCCTGCCATGAGCTGGCCACATCTCACGCAGCGACCGGATTCAACCTTTTCTCATGCTCAGGCGTGAAGGTCTGTGTGGCGTCACGTTTCAGTTGGTAAGGATTGACCTTCTCCTGGCGGTTCTTTGCTTGTGACAGCTAAATACAAATTTGATTGATCCAAGTGTTTATCTCGTGGTACAAGTTGCAACAGAGGTTGGTTTGAAACACACGAGTTGCTTTGAGTTCAATCGTAACCGCAAATTGTGGAATTTGTTCCCTGTGCTTTTGTGCGCGAACCAGAGTTTGTTCGTTCTTCATTTTAGCTGGAAGCATCTTTGCAAAGCGGTTTGCTTAGTCAAACGTTCTCAGTTGGCCCGCTGCAAATATGCAATTTGAAACCGAACGACGGTTGCGCCCCCAATGCTGTTAACAGCGCGTGCGTGTTTACGGAAATGCACGCTAAGCACTGCGCTGAGTCTTAGCAATACATTGCAATCTCCGCGTTTCAAAATGATTTTTGCGTGCGACCAGTTTTTACCGATTAAACATTACAGAACGCGATTTAAACACAATAAAATAAAATAGAATAAAATAAAAACACGAAACTAAACAACAAAATACGTATACGATTTCCCGTTAAAATTTATCAACACAAAAACTTCACAAAACGATTTTAACAGCGAATGCAGCAACTGAAGTCTGCGTTGTCCAACCTGCAATGACAGAAATGTTAAAGTCACGCCCCAACGCAGAAGCGTGTGCAGTTTCTTAGTTGATGCTGAAAAATAACGTTTGTCAAAAGATTTCATTCACACCTATTTTTGCATGTTGGCCGAGCAAGCTCCGGAACTTTTTGAACGTGCTCGGCAAACAAATTGTTGTATGCAACAAGTGCTGGCATAGGCGTAGCCAGGGGGGGGGGCAAAGAGGCCATGCCCCCCCAAAATTCATAGAAAATATAGTCATTTTGAGCTTTGAGAGGCGTTTTTCTAAACTAAATAGTGTTCTTCGCCTAAAATCAAACATTTTGGCCCCCCAAATTTTTTGCCCCCCAAAAAATTTTTGGGTTGGCTACGCCACTGGTTGCTGGAGTCGAAAATGCATCCATTTTTTTCCAATTTGTATTTGATACTATTCCCGATTATAGAAAAGAGTTAATCAGTCGAGCACCTCTTTAAAGCCAAGTTATAGTTCAGCATTGTGTATTTTGATTGATATCGCTACAAACCGGGACTTCATCAACAGACAGACACAGTTGATTTATACCATTTTTGTTTCGTTAGCAGGCCCATAGCCAGGTTTTAAGATTTGGGGGACAAAATAAATTTTAGGGCAAGATTTTTGTTTTCATTATATTTGAAACAAAATTTTCTGGGCACAACAAAATTTGGGAGAACAGAAGAAGTAGGGGGGCACTGAACCCCCGTGGCTACGGGCCTGTACGTAAGGATAGCAACTTTAAGAAAGATGGCCGCTTTTCGGAATGCCTACCGAAGTCTATTTATTTCTAGATGATAAATTATCTTGGTCCTAACACATAGCTAACCTAGAGGATGAATTAGCACGAAACTTTGGAATTTTTTACATGACAAGTCACTATCTGCCTTCTGCACTTAACTCAGTTTGCTTTTGTTTAGTTTACAGCCACCTTCAATATGCAATTGGTGCATGGGTATGTGCCAAAACTGCTCTAAATTATCTGGATGCCCTGCATAATAAACTCATACGAGCCATGAATGTTGCCTCCTACAGGTCACATGTCACTTTACTTTATCACCAATCAAATCTGTTGAAACAAAACGACATTTAGCACCTCGAAATTGGTAAACCGGTGCATAGTTTCATCATGAAAACCGGCTACATACCTTTTATGAGTACTTTGTCCAAGTTACTTCAGTTCACACTCACTAAGCTACAGTAGGAAAGCCGTCCATGGTACACATTACCTGCCACTCGTTTTCAAGCGAACATGGCAATGGTCATTCACGTACCATGGACCTAGGATTTGGGAGTCAGCTGATGATACTTGGCAGCGATTGTCTCCCATCGTATTTAGAAAATATTGTCGGGTCAACCTTATCTCTCAGTATACGGAAAAAGAAGGCATAGCATTTTGCTTCTCCTTTTTCGCAGTCCTTGAACCATTACTTACATACTATGCAGTTCACCTCTTCGGCCCTTTTGTCTTTAACTGTATGATAATGCACTGAAAAGAAAAAAGTCAGACCCATTGTGCTACTTTACTGTGCTTGTTAATTAAATCATGCATCACTTTATTTTATGTTTTCAGTGTTGCTGCTCTTCGCTTTTCATGTCGTTTCAGGGCGCGAAAGTAACAAACCATGGATGTCGGAAGGATTTTTTCCAGGGAGGCCAATAGAGAATTGTTCTAGAGGCAGGCCATAAAGATATTTCCAGGTGGGGCCAAAAGTGGTGAAATTTCATTTTTCCTTCTCGAAACTAAGAAAGCGACCTATTTTTGCTAAAAATATAACATGTCAAATTTCAAAATGTCATATTTCAAAATCCAAAAGGGACCTAGGGACCCTGACCCCCCCTTTCCGACGCCCATGGCAACAACGTTGCGAACAGCCACCTTAGCCCTGGTCCATTCAACAGCAGATTACTGCGCTCCTGTCTGGTGCCGTAGTACCCACACCCGCCTCATTGAGCCTGCCATCAACGACGCTTTGCGAATTGTGATGGGACACCTGCGTCCTACACCAGTGGAAAATCTTCCTATCCTCGCAGGCATCCAACCTGCTAAGCTTCGCCGCAAAGCAGCCACACTGTCTCTCACGCCGTGTCATGGACATCTGCTCCAGTCAGCGTTCACCTGTCCACCGAGTAGGTTTGCACGGTACCTCAAATCGGGACATCCATTTGTACCCGGGAGGGTTAGTTCTAATATCAATAATTTTTACTATTCGGATAACAGATATATCCGAGTATTTGTATTTTAGCTAACCGGTTAGCCGGATAATAACCGCTAATTGTTAGACAAATGATTTCAAGAAATTTTCTTGATAAATTGAATGCAAACTCGTGACACAATTTTATTGTAAATACACAAACGTGGACAGGGACGGCTTTAGCAAGTGCAGGGCCCGATTGGAAGTACTTTTGCGAAGCCCAACTGAGTTGTGTCTTGTGCGTGCAAAATTTTTTAGGGGGCATCAAGTCATAATGATAGAAGTGAGTGATGTGCAAAAGCAAGTCCCGAAAGGGTGATGCCGAGATATGGATGACGTACCGTTTCACCATTCGGCAGTAGGCCTCATCTTGCGGTGAAACTAAAACCTCTCTCGTTTCTGGCGAAAATATTGTTGTGATTGTGGAAGGTCCTATTTGGAGTAAAACCCCCCAACATTCCGATTCATGACACCTGACCAAGTGGCAGGATCGTTTTGTCCATCCAATGGTTATGGCCATGGGTGGCGGAACCTTTCCCAAAGTGGGGACACAAGTACATGTCAAAAAACTATAGAAAATTTTTGTGGTTTGAATTGGCAACTGTGACGTCACAAGTATTGAAATATGATGTCATTATCTACACACCACCATATGAAAGTCTAAATTACACTATTTTAGACAAAATTAAACCACTATGAAAACGTATCGGTGAACCACCGGAAATTCAAATAAGCTGTTACAGGGGCGATCCAGGTCAACAGCGTCACTCGGGCTCATCATACGATAAATCAGCCTTCATTGTGACTGAATAAAACCGTTCAACGCTTGTGCCACTGAAATTTCCATTTGCTTTCATTTTGGCTGGCATTATTGTTGCTCTGAGATATTAGTTACGGAATGATAAATGAGAAGTTCTCATGATAACTTCTCCATTGTTGAGTAACGAACATCACAGAGCACTGATAACGCCGGTCAGCTCATTCATATTAGCCCGAGCTGATGGACAATTTATCGTTCGTTTGAAATTCATCTCGAAATGAGAACTGTTTCTTGGATAGGACTTAAAATCCAATATTCTATACAAATCCATTGCTTCAACGTTCAAACTTACAATCCATTGCTCCATCCTTCTACGTTCAGTCCGATATGAAATATGTTTTAAAAAATACTGGATTGCATAGGGCAGCTCGGACTCTGATGGATGAGCCCGAGTAAAGCGCGAGCGAACGAAGTCGAGAGAACGCCGTCGCCTACTACTAACGATATTGTTTGATTCAGGTCACCTGCAACATGAACGCGAAAGGCCAGACATGGAATGCAAATATATGAGCAGTGACAACTGACAAGGTCCAAAGAAAAGAGGCCGAGCTAACAACTCAGTGAAGTGGGACCGTGGGTGGTGGCATAAGTATACAAAGTAAGCTCGCGTTCTCCGATATAAATTGTAATCAAAGACTCGGGCTAAAGCCCGAGGATCGCGAGTGCCGGAGTCGCCACTGGGCTGTTAAAAACACTAAGAACACAGCTTAAAAAACAGGCAAAAATGACACAGCAAGGATACCTGTCTTAAACACATTCAAAATCACAACGTTTCCGCATCTTGAACACACAGGTAACATGACTGAATACTCATTCTACAACTGCATTAAATACCGCAATGCAAAGACAAGACAAAGCATATGCATCAACTAGCGAGTGGTCTGCTGTAAGGATGCCAATTGTGTTGCTAATGCAGAAATAAATATAGCTGTTTAGTGTTGCCAATGCAAAAACAAAAACACAATTAAAATTGATCTGTAAAATATTTCATTTTGTGTATAAGATTCAACAAAATTTCACTTTTCAGAATGGTGTTTGAAATTACACCAATTTTTTAATGGTGCTTGAAATTACACCAATTTTTTAATGGTGTGGCACGAACTTTTTCCTACACTTTTTCCTAAACGCTTGAAATTACACCAATTTTTTAATGGTGTGGCGCGAACTTTTTTCTACACACAAGCATGGGTTTCGGAGGGGGGCAAGAATTTGAAAATTTCAGCAAAAAAGGCTGTTTTCTAGTTTCGAGTGGTAAAACCAAATTTCACCACTTTGGCCCCCCTATAAAAACTTTTGGAAAAATGCAATTGTGCCCCCCTGGAAAAAATCCTTCTGACGCCCATGCACACAAGCATGTAAATTACACCATTTGTGTAAAAATTGTGTTGTATTACACCATCTGGCAACACTTTTCAACAACACCAATGCGGTAAGCAAGCCATAGCAGGGTGACAGACTGGGCACGGTGTATTCCGCCAAACATTACGAAATCCTGCCAAATTAACTTCCAAATTAGAAATAATATTAAGTATTACAAATAATACTAACAAATTGTTGCCAAAATTTTGCAACACTTTTTTCATTATGCCATTTGCTTCAACAATGGACGAAATAGTAATTGTGTTACTTAACCTTATTTAGACAAAGTTCAAAATTGAAAAGTGCGGGAGCCAGGTCCCCCAGAAATAAAAGTGGGGGGCCTAGGCCCATGCGCCCCCCAAGCTCCGCCACCTATGGTTATGGAAAAGTTTGAATTTTTGTGCTCCTACGACTCACCAGATGCACCAGCCCACGAACTTCATTCTTTATCAGACTCAACACTTTCGAAATGACTTAGCCTACCTCACTTCTTGTACATAAGATTGTTCTTTGGCTATCTGGCATAACATCATCAGTCTGGCTGCTTACGCTGTCGTAATATTCACTATGATATGTCTTTCCAAACCTTTTTCTTCATATTCTGAGGTATCTCTGTTTAAATACTTGTCCAACGCACTATCCCCTTTCTCGGCACCAGCCTTTTTTATTTAGTTTTAAATAGCTCGCTTTTGACTGCCACTCAATGTTATGGCCTTTGACTCATGGTATTTAGCTTATTTGGAGAAAGATAACATATTCTTAAATGGATAGCCCAAAATCGGCTGTTAAACTAAAAAACTCCAGTACTATACCTGCCTATCAATATATTCTTTATACTCGTGCAAAATGGTTACAGTGAAACCCGCTCAACAGAGAACAGGTTAAAAGAGTGCAAATTTGAGCAAGTTTTAAATAACCCGGAAAAGTTGAAAATTCCTTTCTCTTCCTTTCACGAAAGAAGTATATTCTGTAAAGTCATTGTAGATTTCGCAATATCATTAAATCTACTATCTAATTTTTCAAAACAGACAAGTACTATAGTCTCGTCTAAAACTTTCACGAAATTCATCCCACCTTTGCACTTTTTCAGGTTTTTGTAACATTCAATTTTTAAGCTGTCTCAGAAAGTTTATGACCCCAATATGTGCGAGATTGATGCCATGATCCTTTTTTCGGTAGTATTTCATGATACAACATTCAACACAAGAACTAAGAATATCAGGAAGCTTATTTCACGTGAACCAAACTGTCACTTCTGTTACTTTGTAAATTGTTTAGCTATTAGTATTCATAAAGTAAACTTTTTGTAACTTCAAGTAACCGTTAATTTTGCATACCTGTACAGTCATCCAGTTGGCATAATCATAACTAGGTTTTTTAAACGTTTCTGCTAAACTCAGGTTGCCTCGTCAGATCTCTGAAGGGAAATTGAATAAGACTGACTAAGCAGCCCACATTTGCAATTACGAATTAAACTTAACCTTAAGAAGTGACTACTGAAACGGCAACAACTATCGAACCGTATTTCACATTTTGGTTTGCCAAATACAAAACGCTTTTACAAACAAAGAAGAAAACAGCTTCGAAACTTAAACCTTCTCTACATTAACTAGCTACTATTAGAAAAAACAAGCTACACATTACAGAAAAGCAATGAACATTGTAACAATTGCATTACAAAAATAAATTATGATGGGGGCGTTAAAACCCGCGCAGTTCACTTTGATTTTCGTTGGAAACGGATCCCACGCACTGTGGAGTGTAACCCGCGCGCCGGCACTACGCAAGCAGCAAGTTTGCGTAGGTTAGTACCGCGGGGCCCTATTAGAAGCAACCGGTCAAACCGAGTTAAAGCCAGCGTTGCATAGGCTACCTTAAACAACAAGGAATTATAATTTCATTAAAATTGTCAAAAAATCTCGAAATTTGTGCCCAATGTTTTTGAGAGTTTGCCCTAATTTTTAACAAATCAAAAGTTTGGGGGTGCGCTTTCACCCCAGCCCCTACACCACGGTCTTCGCCATATAATGCATCTCATGCACCAGTAAACTTTTCGTTGGGCACACGCGCGTATTTGGAACGCTCTGAGCACGTTTACGGATTTGTTAGTAGGCTATACTGCTTGCGCGCGGACAGCGTTTGTTATCGCGCCACCAAACTGTTATTCTATTACAGCACTAAGTTCGAGTTATTGCAAGTGGGGAACCTGCCAACGAACTTACAGTAAAGTCGTAAGAACACCTTGGGTTTGGCAATTTTAAATGTCACGTCGCTTCGTTGTGAAACAAGACCAATGTTCATACAACAACCAGGCTGACTTCGTTCTCTTCAGCATTTGGGATTTATTTATTTATCTCAGTGCAGAACTTACATAACCTCACATTGGCTCCCAGGGCCGGCCTTAGAAAGTGCGGGGCCCGATTGGAAGCACTTTTGCGGGGCCCCATTCAGCGGCGTGTGCAGACATTTTTGAGGAGGGTCATCAAGTCGTAATGGTAGAAATCATGAGTGATGTGAAAGAGCGAACCCGGAAGATGTAATACCAATTTAGAGGTGTCTGGAGCCATGCCACCCAGTTTTACCTCTCCAGCAGAGACTTCTCATGTCCGCTCCATGGAAATCTCCGTAACACCAAATAAATCCATGAGTTGCTACACTCAATAACTCCTCTCTGGCCAGGTCCCTACCCCGAGTACGGCAGGCCAATTAGCCATGTTTTAAGCGAACTAACAACATACTTGATATGATCAGCCAGCAAAGATAAAATATTACAAGTTAGCTACAAAACATCAATAAACGAAAGAGCGTGACAAGCCGCCCCCCTGGATTTTGAAATTTGATATTTTCCTATTAACTTTTCAGCAGAAAAATGTTTGTTTTTTGGTTTCAAGTTGGTAAAATGATATTTGATCACTGTTGGCCCACTCCTGGAAAAATGCGTTTGCCCACCACCTGGCAAACTTCACTATTGCCCCCCCCTGGAAAAAATTTTTCCGAAGCACATGCTCCTTTGTGCGTAGATCAGCGATTTGCAATTTTTTGCACATCTCCCTCTGTCTATCAAACGCATCATGTCGCGACAGCTTATCCATGCTGGTGTAATAATACAAATAAGACAATGTTTTCCAGTGTTCAATTGTTTTCAATTGACCAAATCACTTTGGAGCCGGAGCAATAAGGTTTTGGATGTTGGAGCCAGATTTGTAGCTAAAAACTTTAGATGTCTGGATCCAGAACCCGAGCCTGAAATTTGAGTTCTGGATCCGCAGCCCGGCTTTAGGCTATTGCAGTCTACAATACGGAAATTGCATTTGCTAAGATAAACTTATTTTTGTGCTTTAACATTAGCAAAGTTCCCCAGAATTTTGTCCAAGTTTAAGCACCTGCGAATTTCGGATTCGATGAACATAATTGTCAAACTACAGTGTTTAGGTGCTTTTGTGGGATTGATGTTCTCAAATAAGTTTTAATTACTTTTAGGTTACAAAACTCCTTTTTTGCGGATGTCACGGTAACGGGATGGTCAAGAAGATCTTGAGGCAATAAAAAAATTAGGAAAAGACGCTGCCTTATCAGATCTCTACGAAGGAAAACGAATAAAATATTTAGCATATCTCGTCATTTCGCGCTTTGAGAAGTTGCTCGCCTAAGTCAAACATTTCGGCCACCCCAAAATTTTGGGCTGGCTATGCCACTGCTATCGAACCGTATGTTGCAGCAACTATTAAAACGTGACCTGCCAAGTACAAAACGCTTACACTGAAACAGAAAACAGCTTCAAAACTCAAGCTTTCTCTGCTTTCACTAGCTGCTACTGAAAAACTAGACCACACGTTATCGAAACACAGACCACTGTTACGATTCCACAGAAGGAATTCTGATGAGAGTGTTGAAACCGCGCAATTCACTTCACTTTGGTTTTCGTTTTTTCACTTTGTTTTCGTTGGCAACAGATCTCACGTTTAAAAAATACTACATGCAGGCCCCACGCCGGCACTACATAAGCAGCTTCAATAGAAAGTGTAACTTTGTGTAGGTTAGTAGGCCCCCTTTGGCGCAGAGCCCAATTGGAAGCAATCGGTCCAATCGGCTAAAGGCCGGCCCTGTTGGCTCCATCAAGCACATTACGCAATCAACAATTCGTTTTTCGTTGAAAGATTCGCTTACATGGAGACCAGTTTTTAGCTGCTGAGACTGCATGCACAGTGTCATGTTGCTGTGAAATCTCTTGAACAAGCCTCTTGCATGGGCATCCGCAGTAATTTTTCCAAGGGGGGGCAACGTCAAAATTTTGCTTAGAATTTTCACTTTGCTGATGATGCAATGTAAATGGACGTTCACAAAACGCTTTACCCTTTCTACACCGCAACGAAAATGCTCCATGTTACGGTATCAGTTACAAAAAAATGCGCTTCGTTGGCAGCAATAGCAAGGTATATTGCGATAATTTACAATTTACGCACTACGTTATCTGCAGGTTTTCAACCCAGGGCACTTCCTTTAAGTAAGCATTGCCATGGTCTTCACCGAAACCACAAATTATGGCTTTACTTTACCTAGCAAGCAGAGCCACACACAGATATTATTTTCGAGGGGGCGCTAAATGACTGTAGCTTGATGCTGTACATAACAACCGAACATGTCTTTGAAAATTTTGGGGTGGTGAAAATTTCCCGGTTAATCTCCCCCTGGCTGGTGGATATGCTATCAAGATTTTCCACGTTACTTAGAAACAAGAGCTGAAAACGTCTGAGATCTCGTCCAAAGCGATCAATAAAGCGTTCGTTGTCTGCTAATTTTTTGACCGTGAACGCTCATCATGCACAAACCGGACAATGGGAGAAGTAGACCTGTATGTTGACATAACTGCGAACAACTTACTAGAATGAGAACACCACGCAGGCTTAACAAATTCAGCTTACGAATTATGAAAACTCGCTACAGCAAATACAGCTTAGCACTCAGTATTCACTCAAACGTCAGAACTACACCGATTAAGACTTATTCCCACAAGTCTACATAGACGTATTCTAGCAAGCCGCGTAGCTTCGTACTACGTGGAAAAGAAGCCTGCATAAGTGTATTTTGACACTCAAGCACATCGGTCACACTCAGGGGCGAATCCAAGGGGGGATGATTGGGGCGATCTCCCCCCCTAAAATCTAAGAAAGTAACTTTATTCGCCATGATTTTGTACAATTCAGAAAGCAACATTCGCGATATTTGGCAATTTTGTCGTGCATTGTCTTTTGTCACAGCAGTGTTGTGAAGTATGCTTCAACTCTCTTACAGTAGCGCAGCTGTTGAGCTTTGACTACCAATTATTACTGAAATCCCCCCCCCTAACCTTACTGGTTGGATCCGCCCCTGATCACACTCGCACGAACAATCGATTTTTCAAACTTGTGGAAGCACTGCTACAGATTCACTCCTGCTTTTTTTCGCACAGTATAAATGTACGCGACTTACCGCTATCAGCAGTCACGTCTCGCTGCATTGCTTTCCAAGTATGCGTTCAACAGCGAAACAAAACGCCTGCTGCTACCGTAACATGCAAAAAACGCCTGTTACCGTAATATGAAGTGAACCATTAAGGATTTGTTGCTTTGCTATTGTTACACAATAAAGACCAACAGTAGAACAATCCGCTCGCAAGTTTCGCAACCCCTCTGCAGGTAAAGGAGGGGACTTGTGTGAACCGCAAGCTTATCACCTGTCTGACACCATAATTGTGAACCTGGCTCTTGTCCAAGGTCAGTGTCATACAAGCAAATAAACTGTCATTGCAATAATTTTTAATTCAATTAATCAGAATCAAGCTGCTAACTTAAGGTTTTCTACAAAATTTTGTACCTTAACCGCAATTTTCAGGGGGGCAAAAGCCCGTTTTTCTCCCCTGCGGACGCCCATGCTAATTTAATTATAGTTCCTATTCCAAATTTTCTTCCGCAGCGCAAACATTAACAGTTGAATGTAAAGTTTATCATTGCATTATTGAACACACTGAAGTTGCTGATGAATTTATCACTTCAAAAAACACAGATTTAACGCGCTTTTTCATAATTAAACCTAGACACCCAGGTCGACTAAAAAAAGCTGTTCTGGGTCCAAAAACACCGCAGTGGGAGAGCCCTGGTCACATGCCGAAAAACACCAACATCCAATCGTTTGAAGATTTATTGCCGTGTCATTGTTACGCAATGCAGACCAACAGTAGAACAACCCGCTAGCAAATTTCGCAACCTGCCAATGCAGGCAAAGGAGAGGACGAGTGAACTGCAATATCATCATTGCATGGCACCAGAACAGTGAACCTGGCTCTTGCGCAGTGTGAGTGTCGTACCGGCAAGCAAACTGTGATTGCACCAATTAAATCAATTTAAACGGAACTTAGCTGCTAACTTCAGGTTTTCTAGAATTTTTTTATTCTTAGTCCCAATTTCCAGGGGGGGGAAATGCCCGTTTTGACCCCTGCGGACGCCCATGGCCTCTTGGTGAGACTGATGCAACATTTTTTTACCTGCATTAACCTTGTGGTCTGTTCTAACGTTTCCGATTTGAGTTTGATTGGAACCTTGCTAATGATGGCACTTTTGCTCCGTCACGTAGGCTAATTGCTTGTGCTAGTTTACGTGTTTTCTGCGTTGATGGTAAGTTGCATGTTTAGCATTCTCCGTAATACCCACTTTTATGCAGAACTCTTATTCAACGTTTCAGCTGCGGTGTCTTTGAGTTTGCATGAACGATTTCTATCACGTTTTTAGCTACGCTGCGCTGAGATCGCGTTGATGGCGCAAATGCAGTGCTTTTCATTCCTCCTAATAACTTTTTCATCTTCGATTGACTGTGCTACGCCGTTGGAGTTAATCTAAGTAGAATGCATGTCTTGTTCGGGGCATCCACGGCTGTTATTGCTGTTGTTTGTATTTGTTTTTAATCACACGCGCGCCGTACGATGACAACTGTTCTGGTCTGGCTAATACTTTTCGTCTTCTGACTGTTAGAAAACTGCTTGTTTTGGGCGTTCGATTGACTGGCAAACTGCATACCCTTTGCCCGTGGCCTTCAAGTTCATTTCTGTTTGATAAATCGCCACGAAACAAATGATGAGGCGAGCATGAATTGAGAATACGCATATGCTCAATCGCAAACATTCACACAACACACTTGCAAGCATCTATTCAGTGCAACATCCTTTTCGTTTTAATTCTTTTGCAAGAAATAGCAAGAAATAAGCTCCACTTGTGCAATAATCTGAAAAAATCATGCAGTTCACAAATAAACTTCCACAGGTTGACAAGCAGTAGCGCGGCCAGGACATTTGATTGGGGGAGGGCAAAAGCCGGGAACACAAAATTAGTCATTCTTCACTAAACAAAAGACAAAGCGAAGGGCAAGAAAGGTTTTCCAAGCCGAAATTTCACCAAAACACGTCGTTTATGACAACTTGCTTGTTCTTTTTGCAGTTGGGTAAGTTTCTGTTTTCAAAATAGGTGGGTAGCATGTCCTCCGCTCTCCCGGCCACGCCCATGGCGGCAAGCTATGCTCTCATTATAAAGCATTTCATCAACCATCAAATGACTCCACAGTCCGTTATGGTTGAAATGCGCATTGTTCAAAAACCAACAGCAACGAAAGTAGATCTTTTGTACAGAATTGAGAAATCACAGTGATAAGACAGCACAATGTGATACAACAAACTTAATGTGAAATGCCCAAACGCATAAATGATCTTAATTATGCTCTTTCTTTGGATTGACAAGTTTGCATGGATGATCACCACTACAGCGTGGTTACGCAGAGAGAAATTTTCATGATCAATCTAACTAAGCTATATGTTATCAGCTTGGAATGATGTTTTTACAAAAAATGTCTATTTGAAATGAGTTTCAGTGGCTTTTCATGTGAAAAAGCTAACAAAATTTGTCTAGTATCAATAGTTGTAAGCCACAGGAGTGACGTACGCAAGTGAATACAAAATTTTCCTATTCGTAAAGTTCATAACATTATGGATAGAAGTACAAGCACCATGTGTCAAGAGATACACTGCAGTCGATTAATACAATAATCGAAAGTTTCATGAAATCGCACAGATCATGTTAGTTTTAACTGACATTTACTTGAAAAATGGAAGACGCAAATTTGTATCCAACCAGTGGTTGAAGCGAGTAATAAAAGTAGCATATCGCGAGACACTGAAGCCAGAGTTCCTTCCCTACGCAGGGAACAAGTAATAGTGAGTATGTGACCGGAAGAACGTCTATACCGAACCGTCACTTTTGTAAGGTACAGCGTCAAGCTCCTTATCGGCACGACTTTCGATCAAATTCTCACAACGGTGCGTGACATATCGTCTTATCAGACCAATGGAGTCACACGTCCTATCCTTTGTAGGTTGGAATGCACGTATTGAGAGAGATGCAGGAATCTATGCGTTTGCAACGCAATTGCGAGTAGAACAAGTCGCAGGAACAAAACAAAAACACAGATTTTAGATGGTAAGTTATAAAAAAGATTTGATGCATATTGCAGATCCATGACAGAGAACATTTGAGAATTGTTACATGCAGCATTGAATGTGATGGACAAGCAAAACAAAGCTTGACGCGCACTGTTGCCAATGATTAGATGCCACGCACAGCAACTTTTACTACGTAAGAGATCGAGTTACTTTGTTTATGGTGCAAAGATAAGACGCCGCAAAATGCTCACAAAAGAGAAAGTGACTGGCTCGAATCGAATTAAAGGAAATGTCTTTTTGTTTTGAAATCCGACTGGGAATAACGCTGATCAAGCGTAGTAGCGATTGATGAGCAAGAAACTACGTATACAAGTATCTTTAACATGTTGAAATAAAAAACGAAATATACGGTTTTATCAAAACACTATCATGCGAATTTGCTGCAAAGCGGAAGTCACAGTGACATATTACTTAAAAACTGGAAATGCTGAGCAACTACAACACTGTTAGATTTGCCACCGAGGTCTGATAGATAGAACAAGACTATAAAATAAAACCTAACAAACGGGCTATAGTGATTGGTGGAAGTTGAAGGTGTGGATTAACAAAAAAACTCCGCAAGAAACTGCGAAGGAAGAATGTTCGTTGATATTGAAGAACTCCTTCACTATTTCTTCCCACTGCTGCCCGTGGCTGGTGCTGCAAGAAAAAACAAAGTAACATATTTATCTGGTAGTAACACACACACACGAAGAAAACGTGGAGATTTACGTTTTGATGTATTGTTCATCACCAGGATGTGCGGGATTTTGTTTAACAGGAGGTTCAAAGCAGAGTCGGATAAATTACATCAAATCAGTTCAATTATGATTACAATTACTCCTTCAAAATTTTCAATTACATTACAATAACTCTGTGCTAAAAATCTCAAATTACAATTAACTTGCAATTATTCTTAAACTTGTAATTAATTACAAATCGAAATTACAAATACATTTTAATAAAATAAGAAATTGAAAGCAATAAATGCGGATATGGTGGATATTTCCCGAAGTGGTGCCAGGTTTCACATTAGTATCTCTCACAGTTTGAACGTTTTTGCTTTTCTCAGTTCATTTTTTTTTGCTTTTGCGTTAAAAAGGAACCAATTTAAGAGTACATGTAAAAATAACAAGTGGAAAAGATGGGAAAACAGTGATAACACAATACAGCAGAAGAGTTATACGAAAGACTTAAAATGCTTCAGCCATAGACGTAGTATTATCTGACGCAACTTTTATATAACATTGTCATAAGACTTGGCAATATTACAAGCTGTATGCTTGTCTAAAAATGAGTCTGTTTCCAGGACAAAGATTCGAAGCTTCCATTTTGTATTAATGAAGCGAACAGTGATGGCCTGGAAACTTACCATAATTCGGTTTGTCCAGAGATCTATTGTTGGGTAAGCATGTGGCAAACACGCAAGTTCACATTGCACAAATTCTTCCATTTGTTGAATAACTGTTGGTTTAAGACAGCTTTGTCCAACCGAAATGAATTACTGGGCCAAAAACTATGTCACTACCTTCATGAGGGCCGTGCCCGTACATTACATGACTTTCTTTCATTTTAGCAAACCAAAGTTTAGTTAAAAGGTACTGCAAGCATTCGAATATGAATTGCAATGATAACGACTGCATGGTACTTTTGATCAATCCCGAAGGGTGATGCCATAGGGCAGGGGTCGGCAACCTACGGCCCGCGGGCCGGATCCGGCCCGTCAAGCAAAATCATTCGGCCTGTAGTCCCTTTAAAAATTGTAGTAATTTTATGAACCGCCTAGTGGCATTACATTTTATGAATCTGCCCTCGTTGAGACTTCTACCATTGCATACTTAGGTGTAACAACTTATGAGGAACCGCACTTCGTATTTATTGTACTGTATGTCGTGTTTTGGGTAACTGTAATAAACTGTGAAAACCAGGAGTTCTTACAAAATGGAATAAATTCCCAAGTTTTATCATATAGTAAACAGCAAACATAACGGAATTGTTGGTGTAAAATTAATACGGACCGCCACGCCTTGCAGAGTTTCTGTTTGGCCCGCGACTAGGGAAAATGTTGCCGACCCGTGCCATAGGGCATAGGCAGTTTTGTGCTAATGGAACAAGGGTTGTTAGAAATCAGTTTGTTGCAGAGGAACATACGAGCAGTCATCAAAAAACTATAAATTAGTTTTGCACCGAGGTTTCAGCGGACCCCTAGAAATCTACCATTGCAAAATACATGTTGAACAGGCACTAAGGGCCATTGCATCGAATATGTCAAATTTAAGATTAATTATCAGACAAAACAGATTGTCATTGTAATGCACATAAGGCTACACAATAATGAAAAGCTTACTGGGCCCGAGTTGGACATTGCTGGTTTAGGAGAATATCTAATAGTAGAACTAACTGTATCTAATTGCCTTGGAATGACAAATCTTGGTTCAGCAGTCAGCACAAAGCTTCTGAATGTTTGACTGTCAACAATACTCAGTTGCAACCGGTCACATGCAATTGATTTTAGGAGAGCTTGTAAATAAGTTAAAAAACATTCTCTGCATTGCACGCAGCACACAACACATTGCTGTTTTATTTTAACCGTGCGTACAGCACGGTACTTCTACTTTGCTGCGTTTTACATCTTTGAATGTTGTAGCCAATGTTAGCTCTCGTTGAATTATCCGCGTTAATGTTTTGCTAGTGGCCACGGAACACTGTAACGAACAGTATCTCGCTGTTTTGTGGCCCTCTCATATCGCAAGCATTCTCGTTGACTCATGCATTAACTGTCAAATCAACGCGTCATGTACGAGCATCGCACGCTGACGTTGCTCTTTATTGTCCTGTCTGGATAGCGTGTATGCGATTGTGCTGTGCACTTGAAAAGCTCTGTGCAGTATGCATCTATCTTGTGATAAAATCTGCAGCAGGTCACATACCAAGTGTAACAGTGATTTTGTTCAAAAACTTTTTCGAACTCTGTGAAATTGTTGGAAGTAGGCTACATGCAATTGTAATTTGGTCAAAATGTTTTATAAATTACAATTACAAAAGAACAAAAAATCTCAATTGCAATGATAATTACAACTACATGAACATATGTAATTAATTACATTCAATTACAATTACTTTGTAATTGATCCAACTCTGGTTCAAAGTCGCAGTGCCATTACCAACTTACATTTGCACTCGTTAATGGTGGATTACGATTTCACTCAAACAACATAAGAATAAAATCACACAGCCAGTCCTACAAGAAAAAAGAGTTCCTTTATGCCAGCAAAAAGATCTCAAAAGAAAAGAAGCTCTAAAAATTTGAAGTAGGTAAAGTGTGAAACAGTATTGTACTCATCCACATAAAGAAAGGTGATCGGTATGGCCTCAAGTACATCCACAAAACTAAAGCAAAAAAGATGGTGGTTTTAATCCAGCTTGACACAGATGAAATATCGCGAAGCGCATGTACTGTCCTTTTTTAAACTGTGTTGCTCATTTCTGCGACAGTTTTAGGATCACAGCCTACTCCATGAAAAACTGTAAAAACAATGAAACCAAACCTGGAAAGATTGCGTTTTGGGGGTTAAATGACGTTCCATTAAAATGAATATTACTCCCTTTTAAAAAATACATTACTTCTAAAAATAAATGGTTCCCATTGCGACAACTCAAACGACTGAATACACTGCGTGAGCACTCTAAACATGGCGGACAAGATCAACTGCGGGCACTTTTACAAGGCGGCATCACATCGCAAACAAGGGCTGCGCACGAAACACAAGATCAAACGATCAAGTAGTTTCAAAAAATATTACGTAGAAATAAATGACAAATTTATCACGTAACGAAAAGGTTTTACGTAATAGAAAGAAAATCCAAAATTCGTTGCGGAATTACAAAATGCCAGCGACACAGTTTAATGAGATTACATTTGTCTCCTTTTATTGAATCAACCCTTAAAAAAACGTCAATATTTACACCACTTAGAAGAGCTAGATCTAACTTACAATGTCGCACAGAAAATTCCTGTATAGCGGTAAGGATTCAGAGATGGCACATGTGATGGTGGAATTTTCAGCTGTCAGGATAAGAGGCACGGTACACCAAGATATGCTCGAGTCACTTATTGCATTCAGCTTATGCGCACTTAAGTTCGAAGCCCATTTTGCTGTGTTACGATTGTATCGATATTTTTTTTTTAATACATAAGCAACCGATTTTAATTTTCGACGGATGAACGTTTTCCTGAAAGAAAGATTTTATGGAAGAAAATAAAAAATGTCTTTTCGCAAAAAAATGCTTATTAGCAGCTGCTTGGATAAGTTTCCAACATGATTAGAGAGGAGAGATGAGTGAATGCACTTACCGTGTACAACGCACGCTTGATTTGATCCGAACTAACATTTGAAAATAGCTAAAGAAGAACAGGTCCCGATTGAAGTTACACACGGCGCGTGTCCTTCCCGAAACAGCGATACTCGTTGTCACTTTGAACAAAAACCGAGGACCAACCCACTGTGCATTTGATCGAAAAAATCAAATTGATCATCCCAAGTACGCAGTTGCTCTTAGAAAGTTTTCATAATTTGACCAGAAGACCTAGGCCTAAATTAACGGCAATCCCTTTCACCAAAAATGGTGTTTATTGTTTCGTAACGACCACTGCTTCAAATATCGGCTGTTTTGAAAATTTAGGCAAGCACCTCAGTGACAGTAAGTCAATAAGTACGACCAACACAGTGTGCTTAAGGCACGCAAATCACTTTCGCGACACAAACAGTGTTCTTTCCTGAATGGGTTCTTTACAATTACTGAAGCTTGTTTTGTGCTTTAAATGACATACGATGATGTTGAAACCACTCGGAAGCCAGGAAACGTTTAGAAACAGTGGTCTGATGAAATCAGCAGAGTTTTATGAACTGCATATGCAGTAAATTACTAAGCAACAGTATATAACGGCTAACGAAAGTATCACACGAAAAATGGAGTAAAAAATTCCAAAGAGCAGCACTGAGCAAGGAAAGAACCTTGTTACGAAAATGTTATCCAGATCATCCGAAATAAATATTCATGTGTAGCAAACGTAAGACCATCAGCTACCTCCAATGCTCGGATGATGTTGTTGAACGTTACCAACAACTGAATAAAATTAAAGCCCTCTCCGCTACACCCCCGGTAGCATACGTTACTGTGTGAAATGACATGTTATAAATGCTAAATCATCGCAGGTAAGGAGGAAAGCGATTCCGTGAAATCACCAAAAAATTTATACGGCCAATGTTATTTAACGATTACTGCCGATATATCATGTTATAAACAGATCTGCCTACACATCAGTCAGCACTGCCACAAGGTAAAGCAATGACGAGCTAATGCGAGTGAAAATCGCCCTCATGCTTTGAAATGCTATGTCTCAAAATAAACAGCTTCAATCCTTATGCGCATGCAGTCCGTTTGCTGGACTTGCTGTCGAGGCAAAGTGACGTGCTGATGTCAGGAAGCTTGTATACCAATCCGAAGTATTTGCACAAAAATGCAGAACAAGGATGCGCGAACCACTCGCACCGGGATTGCCAACCGATATTTCGCAATGTTCGGAAAGTTTTCACTCTACCGCGAAGGACAAGTGCGTCAACCATCCGTAAACATGCGCAATGCGGTTTTATCAACCATTCTTTTGAAAAGACGTCAGGGTTTGACTCATAGTTTATGCAGTTCACGTCGATCTGCGCCAAGGGCTTCAACATGTATCAGTCGCCTTTGTAAGAGAGGTACTGTAAGGTAGCAGCAAATTCGGCTTGCTTAGAAATAAAGAAGTAAAAAATGAAAAATGTCTGAGCCTAAGTTAACTATGCTTAGCATACATGAAAGCTTGTGCTGTCATCACATCCTTACAGTGCCTCTAATGAGGTTGCATCTCTTTATCAGCATGTCGGTAAAGGATTATGGAATGAAACTTAATTCTTTTTTGAATTATTGTATAATGATGGCATTCATTTGGAATAAAGCGTTCGCGTCCATCAGGTGACATGGACGTAGACATGAGAAAATCACGTTAAATGCTACTTGGATAGAATTATGAACGCAAGGTGCAACGGCACAAACGATATGGAATTGCTGCCAATTTTAGTAAATGAAATTGTAGTAAAAATCACGGCATACGCAAAAAGAAAATCCTTTGAATGTCACCGTATGAAAGATAAGGCAGCAGAAAACACGAAATGGTCGAACAACGACATGCCAACGCAAGTCCCTGCCGTGTGATCACAAACAGATACGATAAAGTAGCGTTGCCCTAGACAAGCGAGCAGGGTAGCAATGTTTTCGACCAACGTTTCACACCACGAGCTCTATAAAGAGCTTTTCTTCTCCCCGGCTCAATGTTGATCTCACTATAAATATACAATGCCTGCAAGAAGGATCTATTTTGTTGCCAGGGCAGATGCTCTCAGTTTTGCAATAATATATTCAACCAGAAAGAACTGTTCAATTACTGGAACTTCTGAAAGGGCGCCTATCACACCATACGGGAAATGCACATAAATGCTCCGCATGCGAGGTTCACTTTTTTGACACTTTATACTTTATTCCAACTAACCATGCGTCAGTCGTGTCGACTACAACTTAACTGCTTTGACATTAGAAAGGTACGTTGCTGCAGTCACAACCAACTTGCGAATCAGCAATGAAAACCGTATGGCTTCAGCCTTTCTGCATGCAAACGTGTGTAACGTGCTCGCAGTTCGAGTAAGCTCAATATATTTCACAATCCACAAATACTAAAACTTACACTAAAAAATAACTGTTACCTCAAACGCGGTTTTCGTTACAAAGTGCATTTTCGTTTAAAACAGGGTTCCCAGCCGGTGGTACATTTAGGGGTAGGGGGGTGCATTTGCTTATCTGAAGGGGCACATTTAAGGTTAGCAATACAAGGGAAAAATATATTTATGCATTATTTAATTATTTCCAAACATTCTAAAATAAAAAAATTATAGTAAAAGTTCAGTGGATTTTGTCATTTTATTCTTTTTTTTTACAAGAAATTTTAGGTACATGCTCATTTGTCGAAATGCTGAAGGGGTACATGATCTGAGTAACGTTGGGAACACCTGGTTGAAAAGATAACGTTTATTTACATCAAGCTGAAGGTTGTACTGCATGAACAGCATTTAGTTTCAAAACAACGGTGAAAATCAAACCAATTACTATCAGACTTGACACATTGTTGTTGGACATAATCAAAGCAGATCAAACTGCAAAGTACTTTTCCCAATGCAAAGTTTCATAAAACGGAATCCAATGTGTTGTAATAAATACAAAACAGAGAAGGAAGATAGACGTCGACTTGAAAGGTGATTTTTCGCAGGATAGCAAAAAAAGTTTTCGCAAAAGGCAACTTGGCCTTTGTTGCGCAAGCTCAAAGGTCAAGTTGTCGACTCGAATTGTTTTTTCTTACGGAAAAAAAATAGGCCGAGCCCTGTCAAATGCTCAGCCTTATCGCAATCGTGGCTCAAAATGTGTCCTTTCTTGTCAGCTTTCCGGTTGCTAGGGAGCTACCGTGATAACATGTCACAGTGCGAACGGCACGCTTGAAACTAAGTTAGCGTGCATGGCGTAGCATAAGTAACGCAACGCAGCAATATGCAACAAGAGGAATGAAAATTTACGATTAGAACAGCTCAGTTTGATGCACACTAACCTTTGCGCTAAATTTCATTCCAACTTTAACGGGAAATTTCTTATTTTGACTTCAATCCCGACAGGTTAGACACGGAGCTTAACGGTAACAGGCGGCACGGCGAAGATAACCGGTGAAACGTCCTCAGTCCGTGAGGCTATTCTTTCTGTTTAAGATATTGGGATAGTTTATCCTGTCTAGATTATTGCGTTAATCTATAAAGCTTGATTTGTGCAGCCGTAACGGGATAGAAATGAGCTAATTCTACGCTTTAAACCGGCATTAATCTGTCGCAACGGTGATACAAACCCTTGCAACGCGACTGTAGGTAAATTCAAGATGTGGATGTCTTGGTTATACGTAATCACAAGAAATGAGTATGAGGTGTGGATGTGATAAGTTGCTATCAACGCAAAACGGAAGGAGGAGATGTTTATACTTTTTCAGGTAAAACGTTTCGAAATATTTTAATTCGTTAGGAGTGCTTTTGAAGGCGCACTCCCAGCACAGCACTAACATTTTTGTTTACATAGTGCACGCGAGAAGATGCAAGAACAATGGGGACACAAACCCACTTCTCGTGGGCACAATTATCACGAAACGAAATATTTGCGGCCCAGAGGCTACATCACGCAATCTTCCCATCACCTGAGTTCTTGACAAGTGCAAACAAACTGCGCAAAAAGTACATTGAGAACGTTTGCGGCGAACTTTCAACTGCAACGGGGTTCAACGGTCAAAACAAGGCCTTAAGCAACAGATACATCCACAACGTACATCGCATTGGGTCAGTTGAAGAAGAACCGAAAAATCTAAGCTTGTTGAGTGGTCGGCCGACATTATCGCAAGTGCAGAACCAACGTAACAACGATTATATAATACAAATAGTGAAGCATGTTTGACCGCAAGGCGGGTGCACGTTTACTTCGACTGGAGTAAAGCGTATTTATGAAAACGTACTCACGGTCTATGCACTATTGTTTCAAGCATTCCCTATTATAAACGTTGTACTTCAGTGCTTAATGACGTCCTGCGCGTGTTATTTCTTTGCCATAACTTTCCCACAGTACCGTCCGTTGGTGCCGCACCTAATAGGAGAAGCGAACACGTAATGGAAAGAACGTCAGTCCGCTGGTGCAACGGGCAAGCAACAAGAGGCTTCTCGAATGCGCGCTGTAGGCATGTGACGCGATGCGCTGCCACACCGTTTGGATCGGATCAGGGATGTACTTCGCTATTGCCGGCCACTTTACGCTTATTTTTTATCAATTACGGCCACCAGTGAGTTCAAGATATTTTCATATTTTTGAATTGCTTCTGTTCTGCTTCCACACACTGAGCTTAGCCTGCTTCCACATGTCTGTTTGACTGTCTCTTTACTAAGTATCTTCAAGAGTTTTTATTGAAGTTCGGCCGCCACAACTTCTATTTTGAATTACAAGGCACGGCTGCATGCATTTTTTCGAAAGCCACATTTGTCCCAGGTCGCGCACAACCTGGTCTAGTGCAGGGATGTCCCGACTTCGAAGTGCGCCCCGCGGGAACATTTAACATGACCCTACTTAAGACGTTTCCCATTGTCTTTTGATGTGCCGAGGGCGAATACGAAAATGAAAGCGTTTGCAGTGGAGTAATTCTCCTTCAAATTCCATATAAAATACTTGGACTTTGCTAACGTGCACCTTACAGTAAAGATGTTGTCAGAAACAGATGGGCCGCGGGCACCTTCACATGATCAAATTTGGCCCCTTTGAAAACCGTTTGGACACCCGTCGTCTGGAACATGTTCAAAAGGTGAACAGTAATGGCTGCGTTCGCCGCGCATTAACACATGTTTAATCAACACGCCAAACATTGCCACTTGAGCAGCACCCAGTCCCCAATTTCTTCAAACATGTGCTGGAGCTCTGAACCTGTCGCCAATGCTGCCGTCGACGTCTACGCCATTTATTCCTTTGAAATAGGAGGAAAGGCAAGTATTACAATCAACTTCATGCTTCTATCAGAGGTAAAAGATGCTTCTTTCTCACTTCGCGTAACCGGAGAAAAACTAAAGTAACTTAGGCCCACGATACTTTTGAAAGCAAACACGGACGCATGTGAAAATGTATCCTCCACCGGACCCATGAAATAAAGTTTCATGCAACAACTTTGAAATAATAGTTCGTCCTTCTTAGATGTAGCGATTTCTGCTCAAGCAGTCGATACAATGCAGGGTCTCTCCCACGCAAACGTTCCCCTGCAGATGTTGCGCACTACAAGATGTTGCACAGTACAAGTTGGTCATAACATGAAATATTCAAGATCGATTAATACAATCGCGCATCGACCGTTGCGTGTGTAACCATGGACCATGCAGCAGCGTTACGTCGCATTCTAAAATTTCACCATAATCATTGGGACCAACCACCAAGAGGCCCACTTTATACCCAATCTGCATTGGGGGAGGCGAGTGGGAAATTTGAAAGCCGCATGCATGCAGAAATTTTACTGTAAGCTGGTATTTCAAAACTGGAACATCACCTCGCACTCACAAGAAAAGAGCGTGAGTTGGTTGAAAACCCCAAGCGATATCGCCTGATTGTTAGGATGCTATTGGGATTTCTTCGGCTAACTATCGCGATCTGACACTACGGCCACAACCAGCCATGTCAATGCCTCGAATTTGACGACAAAATTTAAATTTCAACTGAGTTTAAATCAAACAGTTTAAATCTAAAATACCGGATAAAATAAAAACATGGTTTGAAATCAAGTGAAGGAACGTTTAAACTTTTTCAACAACCCATGGTCAACTGATCAACCTAATCATATTTATAGCTACAACATCAATTTATACCTAGAAAACACAGTGATGGTACAATTACAAAAAGCTAACATACAGGAACTGGACACAAAACGCAACATATAAAATTTTTATAGGGTTCACAAAGCACAACCAAAATATGTCAAACATTACTCTGGTTTTAGACAGTCACACCCGGCCATTGATTAAGGCAGAGACAGAACTTACACTAATGAAATCAAACATTACACAATTTTCGAGGTAGACCAAACTTGGTCACGCCACGCTCTGCGGAAGTCATAAAATCGCTATAAGCTGTAGCTGATGTCTTTGCCAGAAAATAAACCGAGGACGGTTTTAATATTTTTCAGACAAACATCAGATACACGGATCGTGTCGCGTAAAACGCAACAATATCGGAAGCAACGCACGTTGTGAAAGGTTAGAGACACTATTTTAGTATCGTGCGATTACGGAAAAGGTCAATTCAAAAAGGCCTCCAGCTAAGTCTGTTTCATTGATGATAAGATTATGCGGAGCCAAACGTTCTGAAATTTTGCCACCAAACTGAGGACGTCTGGCGTGAAGAAGATTGATCGAATTTTTTTGCGGCTGCCATGAAAATAATTTGAAGTGGATGTAATAACCAAGCGTGTCTTCAGCTGGTATTTACGGTGGAACGAGTATGAGGTTCTTCGCGAAATCATAAAACTGGAAGTTCTAGGAGTGCACACGCGAACATGTCATCTCAATCATGTCTATCAAATACCACGAGTCAGAAATGGTAAACGAAAAAAGCTCCCGCAAGGACGTGGGCGGACGGAATTCATGGACTGGGTTATGAGTCACCGAAGAATTTGTCTATAATAACTACGTTTCAATGGGTTTCAATGTGCGTATAAATGTGTGAGTTACGCCTGGATCATCTTAAAGATATGAAGTTTGCGGTCACCATTCAACCAAAGCAGTGTCTCAGGACGACAAGTAAGTGAACAAGTTCTTGCTCCGCAAAAGAGCTCGCAACATTCAATGCAACAGAAAAATAATTTAAATTGAGTTGAGAGTTGTCATAGATATGCATGGTGACACTAAATTCCGTAAAACGAACATTTTAGTACCAAGAGCCATGAGACTGCGACCAACGTACAAGAGTTTTTTTTCTTTAACTAATGATATGTGATTCGATATGTTGTGCCAGACGAAATTTTACACGCCTTTCACGTTATTTGACATTGCATAGACTTGCAAATTGTGCGGATCCCTTAAAACAAACCAAACTGCCGTCCAGTCGCAACTGTTTGGCGAAAGATCGAGGAGATTGTTTTCGGTTAACAGTGCATTTTAAAAGTTTTTGTTGAGATTTAACTTGCGGTCGGCAGAGACAAATAATATAAAATTTCACCACTGTTTCACCCGTGGAAAAAATCCTTTGGCCAAATTCTTCCGACGCCGATGCCTATGAGTCACCAGCAATCTAATGAATGGATACATAGAGTGGAGTGCAATAGCTGAATATGGATTCGTCTACTGTAAATGCATGTAACCTCCAGCTTGTTACCGAACGAGTGCGACACCACCCGGCATTCTTGGATTTTTGTAGTGAACTCATTTTGTGTTTGAACATATTTAATGGAATTCGTTTTACTTTAAACAAGTTTTTACTTTCCACCAAATTTTTGAAAAGTCTTGAAAATATGCAAAAGATGCCTGCTTTTCTTGTTGACTTCGAAAAAGCATACGGCTGGGTCTCTCGGGAAAAGCTTCGTAGCTGTCATTACTTGCCTGTTCAGATGTTTGTACCTGTATCAATAGCATTACAATAAATCAAAACCGTTCGCAGCGGGTGTTACAGTCCGGGAAGGGTGTGAACTATTGACACTCCCCTCCATAGTTTATATGAATTGGATAAGCAATCACAGCTAAGTCGACGAGTGTGTCATTGTTGGAAGCTACACGATCAAACGTTCGCTTTTTGCGAACGATTTGGTGGGTGTATCCTCTAAACAAGGTATACCACATGTGTTTAATTGGTTCACAGCCACTTGCGATCAACCTGGAATAAATATTTTCTTTACAGAGACCAAGGTATTATGTCTTTCTGGTATGGGCGGCGGAACAAAGCTGGTCCGGAATGTATACTATTTTTCAAGAGGACCGAGATGCAAGGGATCTCCACTATTTTACAGCATTTTTAGTTTCACGTTATGAAGTACAACAGGTTCAAAATTTTGCGAGTGTCTGACCTTGCCGATACGGCAAGGTTGCTTTTGATTTTAACTTTGTTGAGTCGTTAATACTGTACACGCGTCGCCCCGTTTTTCACCCATGGCTTGATACAAAATATCTCCGTGAAACGAAGTCCTGGATAGTCGTGTGCGTAGTGAAACATGTTGCGTGGTTCCAAATACATAACTCGCACAAGAGGGCGTCGTCTAGAGCCTAAAAATACAGTCTTACGAATGGATATGACGACAACGTTCTGTGGCTTAAAAACTACCAGTATTATTTAAAAATTGGTACCAATCTTGTTTAGGCAAATAAATATTTTTACCACCACAAAGTTGCTTCATAAGAAAGCCATGTATCGTTTGGAATGGTAATACTGACAAAGTGTTAAAATATCTGCGATAAAATCACAGCGAATGTATGTGGTTGTTCGTACTTCAATCATTTTAAAAATTTTACGAAGAGCGTTCCAAAGACAAATAATAGGTAGTACGCCTAGAATGGACCCAGGAACCTCTCAATATAAAATTCTCTCCGATGCCTCTACTCTCCACGAAAATCTTCACTATATACAGTTTTTTAAGGTGTTTCAGGGACCCGATTCGGGTCCCTAGAATTGTTAATCGGGTCCCTAGAATCAGAGAAATCGGGTCCCTACAGGTCCGTACCAGGTACCTAACATTTTCCTTTAAAAAACCTGCTATATATACCGAGGTAATATGTTTAGAAGTATTATATGAAACTCAAATCAGAGTGCTTGGTAAGTAAATTCAGGACATGCGCATTTGCTAGTGACGAAAGCTAGAACATAGAATTACACACGGATTGGTAAAGCAAACACCACAACGTGTGAGCTTCAAGGTTTTGTGGTTATGACAACGAGTGCTTTGCAACACCGCAGAGCTCTCAGTTTTCACATCGGTCTTTGTTCTGATCCTCAGCATTGATTACGAATTTGGATAACGACAGAAAAGTAAAAGAATGTTACCACAAGTTTCCATGACATAAATATAATTTTCACGTAGAGTTAACGAAGAAAATCTACCTTTCTGGGTGAGCAGTTGTGAATAATGCAAAGCAATGAATGTGAAGCCAATTATCCACACAGAGAAACACCAGTCGCAGTGATTTGATCGCGTGAACATAAATAATGCCCGAAGACACGTTGATGAGGCAAAATCTGCTGGCTACACTCAGACGAAAACGTCACAAAAGCCAACCAAGTGCTAGTTGGTGTGATGAAAATCTGGCTTGGTCGCGTCTTGGCAAGAACCTGCAGAACGGTGGACTATTGCTGAAAGCCGTGAGATGTTTGAAGACCACCTAGGGTTGCTGTCCTCGCAATTCCTCGAGAGAAAAAGCGTGTTTGAAAATGAATAATGTGAGGTGTGAAGTACGTTTCTCAACCTTGTGCATAGCGTTTGAGTCCAGGGGATGCTGCTCGTCGGGAGAAAAATACAGCAAATAAAAAAGGCATGGAGATTCCGTACGTGGAGGAAAAAAGCAGTTTGCCGCAGTGTGCTTGTTAGATTGGTGTTAAAAAGAGAAGGGTGTTCTTCGGTCAAAAAACAAAGCAATACCGATCGTCATTTTCTCTACTACAGATAGTATCTGAAAGTGCACAACCAACACTGCGCTTCATATTTTTCTGAACTATAAACAACATGCTAAGCATATTGTTTAGTAAAAACAGATGAAAAAGTAGCCTAATACTCAATTAGAACATATTAACAGTTCATTTACATACTCACACTTGGTAATTTCTCTTCAAAGTAGTTCTCCTACCGGAAAATATTTGCACAGAGTTTTGCGTGGCCTTTTTGGCGAGAAATAAAAGTGAAGCACGTTTCAGAAGGGACGCTGACGCTTTTCTCAAAAATTCATAGTATCGTGGCTCATAAAAGTGTTGACATCTCCGAGCAATATTCTTTCTGACAAATTTACTGTATTATTTTGACCTTTTTTACAACTGAAAGCGAAGCATCCATCGCCAGATCGTGACGCATGATATAGCCCTGTGACACAATCCGCATTCCCACTGAAATTGAAACCAAGCAGACAATACACCACCGTAACATGAAGCGTTCTTTACTCATAAAACCAACTTTCAGCAAGCAAGTATATGAGGTCTCGGTTTTTGTTCACTGCACAGTCTACTTTGATTTGATTATGGCGTTTATAGTGAAATGATAACAAATTTACGAATGGTAAAAAAAGGATTTATTGCTTTTGCACAACGTGTCGCTGCCATACTCGCTCCACCCTGCAAACCTTTCACACACCCCACTTTAAGAATCCAGGCTCTATCGAATCGAGAGATGTTTTGAAGAATACAACTGAAGATTAACAATAAGTTAGAAAAAATTGGCCAGCCTACAAAGAGGGATGGGAGATAAGGTGTTTTAAGGCCTTAAGATAACGATGGCAGTGCTTCATCTTTCTCTCTCTCTCGGGTCACTTAACATACATTTGCATGTCCCCAGGCAAGTTCCCATCAAATCCATGGAGCATGTATTAATAGCCTTACAATTCGAAGAGCATCTAAATTTCACTCTTTGAATGCCCCCTGCTTTGGATGTCCGGGGCCGTCGCCTCGTTGCCCAAATCCTCTGCACGCCGCTGTTCGTGGAGTTGATGTACCTGCTGCACGACCCAGACAGCAAGGTTGGGTTTGGACAACATCACGATTGTCGCTCCATTTTAGAAAGGATGCAATGCGACCATTGTGCTTTGAAGGAAATTGCCAATTCTTCTAAGTTTCCGAAACATGGACGGAAGGGAATACAACTAACGCATTATGTTCAATTATATCTTATATTTTCGATCGAAACTCTAAATAAAGAGTGGGTAGAAAAATTGCTTGAAAGGCTTTCTTGCCTGTGTTGTCGAGCGTCTGAAGAAGTTAGGCATATTTCCAACCCTTGACAGTGCCAGGGAAACCTGATTTTTTCCCCGATCAGGAATCATGTCAATGATTTTATCAAAAATTTCGAAAATTTTGAAGATGAACACAAAACACAGTTTTCAGACCTGATTTGCACAAACAGCAAACTGGCAAAACTTTCAAACATCGGGCAAGTGATGGCCAGTCTCAAACAAATGAAAACGATGCAGAACAGATATTTCTTGTTCTTCAACAAGCTTGTTCATGTTTTAACGGAGTTCGGCGTCACAAAACCCGCGTGGCAGTATCGCTGTTTTCCGTGAAAAATCGAATTTATGTCCTTTGTTGTTTTAATGAAAGCTACATAAGACCAGTGGCTTATCTAGGCTATGGCAGGCATGGCAAGTGCCATGGGCGCAACTTTGAGGGGGGCGCAAAAATTGCTTGACAATAACTGAAATTTTTGTTTACAGTTTCTTTAACCTCTATTTTTCGCCCCATGCAACCGTAAACTGCAAAACTGCATCAACACCGCGCGCCCATAACTACAATAACGCATTAGTCGGGCATGTTGCGTCAGCACCAGAACCGTCGCCAGAAAGTTTTCAATAGGGAGCTTTGCGGTTCTGCGGGAGGGGTTTGCGCTTGTGCGGGGGGTTTGACATTCTAAAAATTGACCCAAACTCCCCTGATTTACAGTGTTCCACGTTTCAGTTTGGGGGGATTGGAGTTTTGTTTGAGGGGCTCAGCCCACCAAAGCCCGACTGCTCAGCATCTCTAAGCATTATGACAAAACTGCGGTATTGTGACAAAACACGAAGGTCACACATTGCGACAGAACAAGAACCCTCGCATGCCATATCTGCAACAGTGGTGGCACTCCTAGTATTTTTCACTAGTGTTTTTCCACTAGATCTAGTGGTTTGCATTTCATCTAGTGTTCTAGTGTTTTTTCCTAGCTATCTAGTGTTTTTTAATGAGTGAGCTGAATGTACTTCATTACACAATTTTGTGTAATTGTAACTGTAATTGAGACTTTCTGACTTTCTGCAATTGCAATTTGCTAAAAATTCTACCTATTTGCTTCTTAAATTGCACATGAGTAGATAAGCTGTTTTGAGTTAAACCGCTACGATGTCACTAGGTTCTTGAAACAATTGTAGCCATGTTGAAAGTCACAAAACAGAGGTGCGATTTTCCCATTGGTCTACGTTTCGCATTTCAGATCACAAGGATTTTTTCAAGAGCAATGACGTAGATGTGTGGATGGTCTTTTTCCCTTGTGGTAATTTACCATGTGTGAAAGTGTTGCACTTCAAGTCATATTGAAAGATTTCAAGGCGTAAAAGGATAATCGTTTGTGTGTGTGTGTTCCATGGACCATCTGGTCTGAGACAAATAAACAAATACATAATGTTCATGAAACATCCTCCTGTTCTTAAGTACGTACAACACCAATTTTCTTGTAATCTGACAAATCTGTCACGTACTTGTAATCTAGTGTTTTTATCCTGAAATTCTAGTACTTTTCCGTAACACCAGAGTGGCAACACTGGTCTACTAGGCGTAGTCCTTCTCTCACGCTATAAGAGCGAAGTCACCCCGTGTCCGTACTCAGTGATGGACTTAGGGTTGGGGAGGGCCCGGGGCAGAGATGAAAAGAAGAAACGCTACGTTGCTCGAAATGGATGAAAGCATAAGTGAAAATTGTACTCAACTGGTGCAGCAATCCTTAAGGTAGCGCCCCTACAACCCTAACACGGGCTATGGGACAAACAAACAAATTAAAGAAGAGATTTGTTACTCGTGTTTAGAGCTAACTTTTTCTATCCCAATTCGGCTTTCTTTTCGATACCCAAGGCCTTTGTACAGTCCCGACTATGAAAAACTGAAATATATGTGTGACAATTTAGGAGCTGTGTACAGTTCAAAGGTAGATGGCAAGCAAATATGCGGGATTATTCTAGATTGAAAAATGCTAGTTTCAAGTCGTGCACCTTAAAATTATCGTGTCCTGAAGACCTATTAACATGCTTTGAATTCCTTTGCAAAGAACGCTGACGATGGCAGTATCTACAGTAAACTGAAACTGGTCCTTTCACACCTCCGAGCCTCAATGATAAAGAATAAGTCAAGGCAGATTGTGTTATCTAGCTTTGATGAGAAGACAAAGGGGTATTTTGTGTAATTTAACCGGAAAAGACTGGATATATTAATGTTTCGATGGAATTGTGTTTTACGAACACAAGTGGTGCATGATTTGCACTAAAAATGTGTTGCAAACAATCCGAATTAAATGTTTTTCTTTTTCAAAGAAATTGTCGTTTGCAGTTGCAATATATTGTATGATTTTTTTTGTAAGATATACACTTTTTTCAGGCAGCACGATGTAAGCCTGTAATTTATGATGTTATTATTTGAATGTTTTGATATTCTTCATAATAAACATAATTGCGTATAGAAGTATGGTCCTTACGGATTACTAACATTTTATTTGCTGAAAAGTTCAAAGCAACAATAAACGCAAACATTTTCCGCTTAACAACATTTATATTCTTCATGGTTTAACTTTCGCAAAAATTGTGCCTATATCTAAGATTTAAATTATTGAAAAGGGCGCACATTTAAATTTTTCCATGGGCGCCATTTTGCATAACAACATTTATTTTCTTCATGGTTTAACTTTCGCAAAAATTGTGCCTATATCTAAGATTTAAATTATTAGAAAGGGTGCGCATTTAAATTTTGCCATGGGCGCCATTTTGCATAGATACGCCACTGCATAAGGCCAGTTGAACAACCAGGCCAAAATTAATTTTGAAATAATGGGTGTAAAGTTATTCACATACCAGTGCTGACAGTATTCGGAGCATCATGATGGGATACAGTAATAGTAATTGCGCCAGTACCGCCACCACTGCATCTCTTAACATACGTACAAATGAGTTACTAAGGCTATTAAAATTCATTTTGCAAAAATTTGAAAATTCATTTCAAATCTGGGCAGTCATGCCCAATAAATCAGAAAAAAGCATGCGATAAGCGCGAATACATACGAAGTTAACTTCCGTTGTGCTGTTACTTTTTGCCCCCAAAAACAACATTTTATCTTTCCACGAACAACGCTATAATGGAAGCAGGCACGGAGCTAATATATTAAACGCTGTTCCTTATCAAAGATTCAGAAAAAATAAACCTTTTGTAAGCACTGTGGCAATTTGGAGTTCAATCTTAAAAACAGAGAGCTTAACACATATTTCGCCGAAAAGATAATGTTTCCGCTCAGTTTACTAGTGGGCTACTTTAGCTGCGCGTCTTCTTCAGTGTATTCAAATACGCGCAGCCTGAGGTAAGAGCAAGATCATTGGGTTCAAAGTCCATTCGTTCAAGGTCGGTAATTACATGACAGGATAATCTGATTAACAGTTCAATGTAGTCGTAACACAGTAGCGACTCGCACTTTGCTTTTTAACAAAAGCTAAACGTTGGCTTAGCTGTTTCCAGTCTGGCCAGGAGATAAAACCAAGCGTCGACGAGACATTAGCGCCCAACAACAGTTATCAGACAAAAATCTCCACCCGAAATATGCCGATACAATCGAAAGCCTATTACCATTTCCCAAAACCCTGTTTAATTAAATTTTCGCATGCAAGTTCAGCACTACATCAAAACAACACGAAGCGCTCATCACTGATATTACGAGACACAAACATTTGGTGAAATACGTGATTCAAGAACACCACTATTTACTCTGGTCACTGCAGTGCAGCAACAAATAAACAAACAGATACATAAGCATTTTCTGATTTAAACCATAACGTCCGTTAAATGCAATAGGACAGACGAACAGTTTTATCCGTAAAACAAATGAACGTTTGTTATACGAGATCGAAATAAAACAAAAATACTCTGGGATTGCAGAAGATCTTTACACCAAGTAAAGATCTACAAAAGGACAGAAAATAAAGCTCGTTACAGTAAGACAATTTTAAAAGAATGCAAAGTTTAGCCTAGGGTGGGAGAAACAACGAGACGCACAGGATATGACGTAGAGGATCAACAAACACAATCACAAACAAGTGCCCGAAAATTTCTCTCCACAGAGAATTCTTTTCATTCATATATTTTCCTCAGGTATGCAAAATTTAAATTTTCCACTGGCCATTCAAAATTATTTACTTTCAGAGTAAAACAGTTTTCTTTGAATGACAAGTGAGAGTGATTTAGCCATTCGCCTTTGTGAAAGCTTGAAGCGTTACAAGAAATCTTTACTTTGACTGCATGTGCAAGAAACACGATCTGCCATGGAAGACAAAACAAAAGTTCTCCACCCACTGGAAAAACGTACCATGTGCCGAGCGTTAGGGAGCACAGGAAAGTTTGAAGCATTGCCAACTCAATTCCATTCGAGCAAAAGTGTTTTAACGGAGTTGGACCGTCTCTAAACGACGAGTCATTGAGACTATAATGAGCAATCGTAGGAGCACGAAAGCATGAACCACTCGCATGCAGTAGCTGGCAACAACATGTAAACCTTTTTCGAATGGATGGGAATTCGTACATTGGTACAAACGACTCAAACTATGTTTCATTTAATTAGAATATGTTCCTGTGTTCCACACATGCCATCGACAGAACTAAAGGGTGGCAACAAAGCGGCAGAATAGCAATTACAGTACTAACAGTTTTAATGAAAAAGGTCAGTTTAATACAGCTTTCTTCTTTCAAGCCTTCAAATGTCGCGCGAATATACAGTAGCATCGTGACTGTTTAGTGAAAACCCTGTCAGTAAAGCCTAGCAAACTGAAAAGCATAGGACTACAAAGATCATGAGATATGGTGAGGTAATTTATCCAAAACTGACAAGGGTTTGCTTGAATTTTGGAAAAAAACTTTTGCAGCATGGTTCGTGTTTAACACAAAGGGGTTTTCATCCGTAAGTGAGTTAAGCGCAACCGATCATAAGTGGGACACGGAAAACATATTTAGATAACAAATATTCAGCAATGTTAGTTTTTTGTTTCTTGCGTTTATTTTCACTGGGCCTCCTTTCGCGCCATTGAGCATTTGCTGTTTACCAGTTTATGAAATTCTTATTGATTAATCTTCCATAGAAGGCACCACTCACAAAAGCACGCCTGCATCAATGGACAGCGATTTAACCAGAAGCGCTGTTCTGTTGTGCTCACTTGCACCACTTAAATTTGGTATGATAATATAATCACCTAAATCCATTTTCAAATGTTGCTCACAAACTTGCAACAAGACGTTACATGCAAATATGATTAAGTCTGTCAAGGACATACAGAAACACGGACGAGATGTGCGCCGAGAACAGCACGATCTTCCCTCACAATGACGCAACGTCCCGCACATGAATCGCTCAAGGAGAGGTTTGCTACCGAGCTGAGTTGACGCATACCGACGGCATCATGACCAGTCAGGTGAAACGCAACCACACAGCAAACATTAAAAACAAAGAATTGCTCCCAGCTTGGCAACAGTATAAACGGTCTTTATATTAAGCAATACTTTCCAGTTCACCACATGATCTTATGTATCAAATTGCCACTTTCAACAACACTCTCACGCGAGTGTCTTGGCATTCTTAGTTTTTGCTTTCCACATCTTCACGCAGCAAAATTATGACATATTAAGGAAAATATCTTGCTGATTTATTCTTTATTCAAGAAGCGTCCAAAGATACTCTGGGCGCTTTTCACAACGTCCCGCAAGTGAAAGACTCTAAAATTCCCCCTTGACATTCCCACCAACAATTTAATGTCATGGAACTCAGGCTTGATGGTCAAACCGCACTCACACTCGCATAAACATTTACTTCCTAGCGTCGTTTTTAACACGAGCAATGCCCAGTTCTTCGTAAATGTCGCAAATCCGCTTAGAATTTCGCAGAAATCAAAGTTTGGCGTGAGATTGCAGACAAGTGGTTGTTTGTGCTGTTCCCAGAAAACTATAGCGCCAATATTTTATCCACCCGCAAATCACAAGCTGCACAACAGGAGAATAGGGTTACCTTGAGCACGATGTTAAACATTTCGAACGCGTGAAATTCGATTTAAATAGTTTACAGGATGTTTCAAAAGCTTACTGTCATTGCGCAATTTGTTAACTTTACCAAATTTTAGCAGCATGCATGAAAACAATTCAAAATTTTGTTTTGTACTCAAAAGTTGGGACATTAACTTCAATAGAAAGGCGTTTTGTGTTGCAGAGCAGGGGCCGGCAACCTTTTTCGCACTACGGACCGCGGTTTAAGCCTGGAATCATTTTGCGCACCGGCCCTCAATAACATACAAAGCCATTTTGAGTAACTCTGAATGTTTGGTACATGTTGAATTTGCTAATTATTGAAAAAGAAATTGGTATTTTTGCACCAACCTAACCTTGCAAACAGTCTGGGATCGTGAAGCCTAGCCCTAGGTCCGCTGTAGGATTTTCCACAGAGAGGCAAACACAGTGAGCTAATCAAAAATATTTGAAATTCTTGGAGTTATTTCGTTCTGCACGGCCCAGCAACAAATTCTTCACGGACCGGCACCGGGACGAGGCCTGATGTTTGCCGACCCGCTGTGGTAGAGTATGCCTAAATACAGAACAAGACTGTACAGCGTACTTGAGTAAGAGCATTCAATAAACAAAACACCAACTGCAGCACTGATTTGGAAATGGCACAAAAGTCAAAGACGAAGTTTCTATGAAGAGCCAATGGATCCGAGCAACCACCAATATCGTAAAGGATAGTCAAGAAAGTTCGGCAAGCATTGTTCGACTGTGTTACTAAACACACAAAACGCCTTTTCAACAGAAGTTAACGCCATTTCTATGCCTAAAAAAGATCACTGGAAAAATAATTGCTCCAATTGTTAGCTTGCATGATGATAAGAAAAAAATAGGAATGCCCCGTAAATCGGTTTTTATTCTGTATTGGATTCCATGCGTAATTATGGCGAGGGTCAATTCAAATGATGAATACAGTATGCTTCACTTCAAAGGGGTACAGAATAAACATTAAACAACAGAGTGAGCGTGGAAAATTTTTGAGGTATCGTTTCAAGTTTAAAATTGAAACAACGATTTTTTAATTGAAAACTCTAAATTTCCTTATCTTTGAAATTCTGGAAAAATTAGATTACAATTTAGAGTTACTCAAAAATGGCTTTGTATAATGATCTGCTACACCGAATATACTACCACCCGACATCACTTGCTCGTTTGAACAATTGATTTCAGATCATGCAATTGGCTTGAAATAGGTATTTGCACATTTGACCAATCAAAACACTTGGGAAAAGAACAGGACTTCAAGCAAGGTTAAAAGAAAATAAACCTACAGCTGAAAGCCGCGAAAAAACAACGCCCAACCCAACGTTTTAAGAAATCAACAGCAATTCCTAAAACACTTGTCTCATAATTTTGTAGTTGGTTATCGGTAGGTCCGTAGAATCAAGACATTTCTAGCAACAACGTATTTTGCTAAGATGCTATAGTACAGGGGTTCCCAACCTTTTGTGCTGCTCGTACCCCTTTGTCAGGTCAGAGCATTCTTAGTACCCCCAAAAAAATTTTGAGATATATATTGCTCTATAAGAGATATATAAGCTCCTCTGTGACCCAAGGATCTTCGTACCCCTTGATGTTCAATCTCGTACCCCTTGGGGGTACGAGTACCCTCGGTTAGGAACCCCTGCTATAGTACATGAAAAACGGGTCTATTCATCACCAAGCCACTTAAAATTTTAGCAAACTGACAGCACAAAATGTTCGCGGCATCTAGTGCTTTGTGTTTTCAGACAAATAAGGCCATGTCGATTCATTTTCAAGGAGAAGGTACAGTGCTGACGCATGAGCACAGGGAGACACTTAAGCTAATGACAGGAAGTATCGGTCGCCTGGAAGATTCGGAGCAGGTCGTAAGGTTCCTAACACTTCATGCAGAAAACAACAGTCAAGTTCAAATCATGACACACACAAAAAGCCTTAACATAAAACCAAAATCTTTTTCACAGCTTATCTCCACAGTCACCAAGGAACAAAATGGTCCGTTGGACATAGTGCTTTCTTTGAAAATTTTTTTGCCAAAACCAGAAGTACTGGTCACCTCATTCATTAGACAACGCGTCAAAGAGGCCACTCCATGACATGAAACTATGGAACAACATCAAGCACACGTTTAGCAACCCAAAACATCAACTTAAGGACGTCAAATGTCACCATTCAATTTTTTGAAAACATGCTTACCACGGAAACACGGTGCGTCATTTAGCGAGATATTACACGGAAAAAAATATGCAAGCACATCTGGAGAACTACATTCCTCACCACACGCCGACGAAAGTCGACATACCAAATGAATGACTGATAAACCGCTGCCTTCAACCCCATAATTACGTAGGATATGCATCATGACGCACCACAATTTGTGAGTTTTGAGGGTTCGCTCAGTTTTCGACGTCAACGCCTTGTTATACACTAAACAACAAGATCAAACAGTAATGAGCTCAACTGTTGGCATTGGAAGGCGACAGTACTTACGAGTTGGGCGGAGTGGCTCAATTAACTATGTTGTGACTCTTGCCGCCAGCGTTTTACCACAAACAATACATAAGCAATTCAGCTGCACGACGGCAGAATGAGCTGTAAGTCGCATGCAATTTCGAGTGCCTCAGTGCGTGAAAGGGCCACCCGTTTTGCCGTTTCGGGCGTTGTGGCAACCTCATCGGCTTAGGTTGACTTGCATCAAAGATGACCCTATGGCCCACGTAAGCCACACCAAAGGGCTTATTGCATGGGAAACTGAACTCATTTCACCAACAGCTGTTTACTGAAGGGTTAACGCGTTGATGTGCTCCGTGAAAAGCAGTTTTTCAAAGTTTCCGGGACAACAAGTGACGTCACTAAATTTCCACTGCTTTTTGATCCCCATAGCTAAATTAGTTCAACACTAGCCAATACCAGATGGCTCAGACAAGCGGATTTCGAATTCACACTTACCCTATAGTGATTTTGTCATGCAAGATTAAAACAATAATTACTGCAAAATCATAAGACCATTGTTTACAAAATTGCTTCCTATAAAAAATAAGAAATCATTAAACAAACGTTATTTTTTTTAATTATCAGCAGAAGTTAAGAACAACCCATACGAAGAAATTTATAACCTCGGTAAACTCAAGCTGCATTCGCACTTAGTCGTAAAATAAGGAAAACGGCGCGTACAATTTGCGAAGTCAAATAATTTCGACAAAAATCGCTTGTTTGCTTGAATTCGAGCAAGTTCCCTCGATTTCGAAGTAGCACTCCACGGCATCCACAAAAAAATGAAGGTGAGTGATATGCGCGCGAAGTAAGCGCCTTGACCTGAACTCGACATGTTCAGCATAATTTTTCCAGTAAGTGCTTTTTCCAGCACATACATGAACCGTATCAGATACGCCCGCGACATCTAACGGGGAACAGCTTACGTACTTGCCTGCCATGGCGCTCTAGTTTAATACGTTAAAGAGCCAAGAAGTAGCGCCTCAAAGGCGTGCACAGCATCCTGTTGAGGGCATTGGTTAAAACAACCGTGCCACCACCACAACTATTCAACACAAATCAATAAAGTTTTGACCAGTTTCAAAATAAAAACCAGCATTTTACACATGTCTCAAATCTTTAATACATTTAAGTTGCGCCACACTATCAACATCCATTCGACGTTGCTCTTTCACTACTCTCCGAACTATGTGATAATCCATAAAATGTGCTATGAAACCAAACTCATTAGATTCCCACCGATTTTAATCTTTCAGGCAGAATCGCTCTAGGACAACTTCCAACCGAACAACTGCCAACTAGACAACTTCCAACTACGACAACTGCCAACCGGAAAACAGTTTCTGTGAAGCGTGTTTGTAACAACAGCATAGGCCTACCCAAACAACCCAAGAAGTATAATAACAGTTTCTCAATGAGGAAATTCTTCGCCTTGCAGGGTAGGGTTGTTGGTTGGTTGCGGTGCCGAATGCAGTCAATCGATTACAATTCTGCAGAGATCCCTACCAGCTGAGGGGTCAATCTAGTTGTTGCAGGAGCACAGGCCAGTCTCCCAAGTACGCGACCTGGCGTCTTGAAGTTGCTAAGCCAATGCAGGGCGAAATAAAAGGTTCTCAACACTTTGTCTGTTAATAACTCTCCAGAACCACTCTAAATTGATTGCTTCGTTCGATTACATTCAGATATACAACAAAACTTCCACCAATGCAGTTGAATGTGAAGTCAGAATAACGTAACGAACCCTTAAGCTCCGGCTGCAATCTAGGCTTTGGATTCTACGATTAGCCATAACCCCTGAACGACTGGGCTAGAGAGCCACTGATATCATCCCTGGATGCGGAAAACAGCAAAGAATCCAATTAACTTGAAAAATATATACCTTTACATTTGAAATTTTGAGAAAAATCCACATTTGCATATTTGTGGTACTGATTTTTTGGAAAATTTTTAAAAAAAATTAAAAAACTCGTTCGCCGCATCCTATTCAGCCTTTCCGATCCTTGTTTCTGCGCTTCGCCGACCGCCGGAATACCCAAAAACAGGATCCTGTCAAAAAAATCGGATCGGGCCGTTTTGGGGGGGAAAGAAGTATGTATAGGTTGGTTAGATTGACTTCTCATCAGTTTTGGGCGCCAGAGACAAAAGTACAGGGGTTAGTGACATGGTTTGCGTCTTAAAATGTTCTAGGAGCTATTCTGAAGCTTTAGAGACCTTGTTTGGGAGTTATGGTCAAAAATAGACCCAGAAAATAGCTCGGCCACCTAGTGGATTTTTACATTTTTTTCACAATAAAATTTCCTGTCAATATTTTGGCTTGAAATTTAGTGGGATGGTTAAAGACACCCAAAAACACCTTTCTGCAACTTTGGTGAGGTTGATGGGTACCGACTGTCAGAAAAGTGGTTTGAACCTCAAAAACACCCCCAAATCTTTGGATATTGCTCTGTTTGACTCCCAACCACAAAAATGTTAAACTTTTTTTGATCATCATTTCAAAGGTAAGGTCTTTACCGACATTTTTTGTGTAGAAAGTTTATTTCCAACGTGTTTGGTTTGAGCTCAGATGGCTTTATCAATGGAAGCAACTGGTTTTCTTAACCTACGTGAAAAACAGGTTTTCCCCAAAAACGACGTCACAGATCGGCGGGACCTATCTCAAAATTTGCGCTGCTGTCTTACGGATCCGCGGATGTCTTCACTGACTCTCTAGCTCAATCCGTTCGCGAGTTATGGTCGTTCATAACTTTAAGGGCTACCATCGTGGCTTTCGCTGGCCTTAAAGGGACAATTCTATGTAGAAGTAGAATGACGGCGTATAAAAGCGTTGGGCGTTCGCATGCGTCACTGGAAACAGCGACCAACTGCGGTTATGTAAGTTTGCAGGCTAACATGTCAATTGTTGGACTGTTCGCAAAAAGGCAGGCCTACATTGTTTGCGTTGAATCACGAATGGAATATTACTGGGAATTACGCAGTAAGAATGCACAAAACATTAAAGCACTGAAGTATCAACTACAGCAGCATTTGCGCATTTTCAAGCTCAGCTTCAATCACTTGTCATTTAATTATTCTACGACTCTACGTAATTAGTGCATTTTGTATTTTCTTACTGGTTTTTCTTTTCGTTCATACATTTCCGTCATCTGTCCCATAATACAGTAGTATCAAAACTTGTCGAAACAGTATTCACTAACCTATCTTTTTGGACATTATGACCGAGTTGACTTAATTTTTTTCGGCCATTAAAAAAACTCAGTCTATGACCGAAAATTCAGTGTTCTTATTCGGGTGGGCTTAGCCCTCTGCAGCTACGGGCCCGAAATTATTCTCAGCTACTTCTGTTCTGCAAGGAAGATACACAAAAAACAAGTTTCCAAAAAAAATTTAAGCCTCCTTTTGCAGCTCTGAAAAATGTTGACCTTTTCATACCCATTTATTGCAATTTTGGCCAGAAAAATGGAATTTTTAAGATTTCTTCAGTTTGTTAAAAGAGTCCGACATTTTTATACCACCCGGCTTCACAACCCTGGCTACGGACCTGCATGATTTCATCTATTCCATTGTGTATGTCAATCAAATGCTGTGATTGGAATATTTCAGATGTGATGCAATGTTCAGCTGCACAATGTAAAGATATGTTTTGTTATTCTACAAAAAAACTGGTAAGGAAATTTGTGAGGAAATTATGTTTTTAAATGAGGAAATGGAAGGAAATCAATGAAAATATTTGCCTGAAAAGGAGAAATTACAAAAAATGTTGAAACTCTGCATCGTCTTTCACTACGAACTCACGTGGTGGTCACGGCACAAAGTTTCTGCTCGCCTGTCGTCAACACGATTGCCTGTGCGCTAACGCGTCCGAAAATAAATTGCTCGTGTTTCCGGAGTTGCGACTGCTTGGATCCAACCAAAAAGCAAAACTCTTTCAAAAATCAACTACAATAAAATTGTGGGTAGTGAACGTCCACCAGCATGCAGTCGTTAGCACGTTCACTTCTACTTGCCCACATCCCTATAGTGCTCATATTCATTCTCAGCACATCAAGACCGACCGGGGACGTCTGAAGTAGCGAGAAACTGTCGTCGCTTCCGCACAGAAGCGCAATCCTGACTTCTACCAATGGTCTTACGCACAGAAGTGTAATCCAAGTTTTGGCGTGTCGTGCACAACACCAATCTGAAACCAAAGGCGCGGGCCATGTGAAATTTTCGCTTGATCACATTTTGGACAACCCCGTAGTGGGCTATTACACGTGCATTGCAAGTTTCTCAGCAAAATGAAAGAACACAAATCGCAAAAAAACTGATTTTCTATTTGAAAAAGTGGCAGGTTGCGTTTCAAAAGAACAGCAAAGTGAATGGTTGTGATAATACTTTTTTTGAACTGGAGATGTTCTACTTCCGTTGCTCACAATAATATGGATAAGACTTCCATTATTCGACAAAATAACGTTGGATGCCAGATTGATTGATTTCTTATGGGGTTGGTTAACAAAATGTATGTTACCAGAGAGACCCTGGCGTTCTCCGCTCGATTTTAATCTGACATTTCCTGCTCAAATGTCGACATTTTCTAGTCATCATACAAAAAGGATGAAGAAAATTACTTGAACCAGATCCATTTGGATAAATTCCCGTGTTTTATGTGATAACAAAAAAAGACTCTTGTAAACATTGCAGCTTATTTGTTATCTGTGGTGTTAGAGGATCTCATAAGCATATTATAGTGTTTCACTTGTCAAAAATGAAAGCTTACTACTAATAAAAAGACGATGCGATCTTATTAATTATTGCTGAAATCGACCTTCCTAACGTTACTGACTGAATCTGCCCGTTTGGAGGCAAGCTAAAAATTACTAAAATACCCGATATATACTAGCAACTTATTTTGTACCAGTGTAGTTTATGTTAATATCGGATTTACGAACTTGTTGGAGAGTTTCTTGCGGGATATCGATAATCTGTTCCACACAGAAAGAAATTGGCTTTGAGGAATTCTAAATCTTTGCAAATAAAAAATAAAAGAAAAAATTTCCTTCACTGAACTACATAAAATGTATAATCGATGGAATATGACCAACTCCAAGTTTTCTACGGCGTACTCAATGTAAAACAAACAAAAAATCCACGCAAGGAATGACTTCTTTCAACATGCAGTTACCAAACAAATATCAAGGCTCCAAAGATATCCTCAACTCACCAGGTGAGTTGACTTTGTTCATAATAACCTCAACTTGTTTCTCCAGATCCGACTTTTTCATTAAGAAATCTTCTGCTGAAGCATCAGTGACACACTCGAGCCATTCTTGCTTTTCAGTACATGACGTCATAATAGTTGACTATGAAAGTACAAAAATAACAAAATCTGAACTTACAACGTTCTGGCAATGGACGTAAGTTCTCGGAGTCAACAAGATATATAATTTTCGTCGAATGTCAGTCTGAAGATTCTTGTTGACATAATTTTTCTTGTTCATGTTCAGTATGGGTCTGCATTTGTTAAGAAACACTGCGATGTTTGACTGCAGACTTGTTGAGACAACAAAACTTGCTGAATTTAGTGAGAGATATTGCGTCGATTTTTGATAATGAAATCCTTAGTACACCTGCAGTCTTTGTATCAAGGTTATTAACAGACTCATTAACTGTGATGTGTTTTCTACAAACTACACGCACTCCCTCCTAGTATATGTTGAAGTTCATTAAACTGGAGATGAATGTATTGGGTAACATTTGCCGTGGTCTTCACTGGGTCTTGCAGTTGACAAAATTCTTTTCAAACAAGCTTACGGTCTTCCCTTTCTACCTGCAATCACCGTTTGGAAAATAATGTTTAGTTTAAGTAATACTTTCATCGCATCGTTTACCAAACTTTTTCTAAATGTGACTGTCACCGCAACCGCGTCAATTTTTACAAAATATAATATGAATGACCAACTTGTTTCGCATAAAATCGTCATCACCACATCACAATATCTCTTGCAGTCACTCAATGAAATTTTTTCGATTTTTTTCGCGGCGAAGTTGCGGTTTCACTAGTGAAAAAAATTGACCTCAACAAGTTCTCAACATGAGAATCAACAATCATAAAATTTCAGTGGCTGAGCAACTATATAGGCCACTTGTTTACTTTCGTTACCATTCAACAAACATTTTTCAGCAATTCAGCGTAAGCCACACAAGCAAAAATCATCATGTCAGCCCTCATGCAACCTTACCTTTTCATCCTTGGTAAGCTTGACACCTTGCATTTTTTCAGGATCACCAAGCATGTCCCGGATGCTGACGATGAACGAAGCGAGAGTTTGCTTCGCAGCTAGTGTAGAATGAAACGAGTCAGTCCATCAGTGGTTCGTGGTAGAAATCAACGCACAATAAAATCGACACCACGTATTGAACAAGGAAAACAAAACAAAGGCTTCTGCAAGTGCCAAGTGCGTAGTTTTCAATACATATTCACGCACTGGCCAGCAGGAAAGCATATCGTTTTTCCAAAATTGATATTTCTACTTTAACGATTACTACACGTCATATGCAATGAATGTTTGTTGTGTGTTACAGATTTCCATGTAGCACACATTGCTAAGATATCGATTAATGCTGTATGGCGTTTTCCAAACATAGAAAACTGGAATATGTAACAACAATGGTGCTATTTACCTTTATCTTACTCACTGGCAAATATTCACCTCGACATGAATTCTTTGCTAATCATGCTGTCGGTCAAATACAACGCTTTGATTAACTCGTATTGCAAAAACCGTCACCGAACAGCCGAACTAGCAAACATGAATGGTAACCTGAGATTTAAAGGGAACCCATGAAAATGGCAGAATGGTGGTTTCTAAGAAAACGTGAAGAAACACTCCCGCAAGCAGCACGCACTTATCCTCCAAAACTAACCTGCATAGACATAAATCAGTTGTTGCCACAAACTCTTCACGACCAACACTCATAAACATATCTCGTACCTTGTTAATGTTAAGCAAGAGCAGCCTATATGTACAGAAGATGGTGACGTAGGGAAGAAACCAAATGTCACCGTCATAGCTGTTTACAGCATATTTCATGCATATGACAACTCAGGTCTACAGCTTTCCTCCACAAAATAACATCAATGTTGTTCCAACTTGCTTCCTATCCTCAGCATCAAAACGTTCGAATTACGTAAAAGCATTCGAAGTCGCCTGCTTCTTTTTCAAGGGCTTGAAAATTATACACGTAAACTTTTCGCTCTGCGCTGTTATGCCGATACCCAACTTGAAACAGAGCTGCCAATCTCATACTTTAAGTTTATGAAATCCATACTTTCGGTTTATCACTCTGATAGAGACAGCAAATCCTTGATCAGTTAATCGTACCTCACTGCAAAGACACTTTGCTTTACTTCTGGGAATGAAAAGATTCAACAAATACGTGCAACGTTGGGCGTTTGTTCTCAAATATTACAACTCTCTCTCTCGAGCGCGGCGTGCAAAAACATTTGTGTTAGATAGCCACATGAACGCAAAAGCAAAACCGTATGCAAGCTTTAAAATTATCCACACTATTGTGGAACTGTTCAGTTTTGCAATATCAGTTAGTCATCTGTTTGACTATTAAACCTCCACGTTAATCCTTCATTTCTTTTTCTTTTTGCTTTTCTTGTCTTGCTCAAGCTCCAATTCTGCTTCTACTGAAAAAGTATAGAGAAAAATGAGTGTATTGGCGACCGAGGTGGATTTCAAAGTAAGCATGCAGAAACGATAAAACCACAAAGATATATCACAGGTCTTTCATGCAGTGTATTCAGTGCTACAGTAGCTACAAAAACAGGAGGTGCGTGCCCTCATCCAAGATGGTTCAAACCTGCATCACGTACAAGAGGCGCAAAATGTTTACTATAAAAATGTTCGCGTTTGACTTCTAGTAGTATCATATCATGAAGCTTCATGAACCAACTTTACTACAACTAACTTTTCTGATTTTTTATATGCAAGATCAAAAACTCATTTCGTCTAAACTACGTGATAACGATGCTTGAATGGAACGCCACGCGGTGATCAAAGACAGCATCAGCCAAAAACGCTGTTACTTATGTCATGCCATTCGATGTAGTTACTGAAGGCATCTTGTGCTGATGACGTAGAGACTAGATCAGTGGTCTTTAAAGTTTTAACACCTCAACAATCCTAACTAGGGCAACCAAAAGTCAATAAGTCAAAAATTTTCTGTCTTTTTTAAAACTTATGAAACGCCCACAAACCAAATTTCGCGCTGATACCATGAGTGACTCCAAAGTTAAGTCAAAAAAGTCCAAATTATTATGAGGTCAAAATTCATCATCAGGTCAAAATTTCATGTAGAACAGATTTTTTCTCTTTATCGATATTTTATTAAAGCTACAACAACAGATATCGATATGCTTTTGTAAGTTTAGCTGAAATTTTGACATAATACTGGATTTTTTGCGACTTCTGACGAACTAATGCTAGGCGTGACAGTACTTGATGTTGAAGTTATAACAATGTAAAATCTTCTCAGCGACTTCAGGAGGTTTATTAAGACTGGATATTTCTCTTGTACGTTTGGATTGATTTTCGTGTATGGTTTGTTACCTCTAGTTTCGTTGGGTCTTTCACACTTTTGATATTTGCAGGTTTTTTTAAGGAAAATGTTAGGAACCCGGTTTGGATCTGTAGGGACCCGATTTCTCTGATTCTAGGGACCCGATTTTTTCTGATTTTAGGGACCCGATGATAACTTTTTCTGATTCTACGGACCCGATTTGAAATTCTAGGGACCCGAATCGGGTCCCTAAAACGCCTTAGAAAAAAACCCTGATATTTGTTTCATTTCAACAGAAAAAAAATTTTCAACTTATCGCTTTGATGCTTTGCATTCCGCGTTACAAATTGCAAAAGCAGGAAATTGATAGGTCAAAAAGTCAAAATTTTACGCTGATAGGTCAAAAAATCGGTGGCCCTAATCCGAAGTCAAATTTTCGTCAATCTGGATACCCATTTTCAACAAAGTAAAAAAACTGTATGCATATATGACAATCTGTGAATAATACAACCACGTTTCAGGTAGAACGGCAGTTGGACCACTTCGGTTTTCCATAAGCTGTTCTCAGAATTCTCTTAAATCTTGTGCATAATTCCACTGCTGGGCAATTGAGAGTAGCAGCACTGCTGTTCCAAGCCATGTCCATTGGACATTGTGTTAGTTGTGGCGATCAGAAACATGATGATTGTATATGAAGCTGTGCTGATAAACTCGTCAATTTACTTTCTGAATAAATTCAATTTCACCAGAAATCATATTTTCTATATTACTTAAGCAACTTTGTTGAACTGGATGTGCACACCACCATTTTTTGTTTCCCCTTCTCAACATCAACAGAATTTCAAATATCATGTTGAAGAAAAATGTCTTTTGGGGTGGGGTATTCGGTGGGACTAATTGGGAACAGTCGTCATCTGCTCTAAGTTAATTTCTTGCTTGGTTACCAATGAAGGCGTGTTTTTCTTCTGAGGTGGTGTGTGTTCTGAATCATCATCACTGTCATCAAACTCACCACTTTTGTACACTGGAGGCAATCTAACTTTATAGTTGTTCTTACGACCATAAAAAATCTTGAAACCACAGTAGTTGATATTCGGTGAACAAACGTTTGAAGTGCTATTGCATAAATTCCTATAGAACAAATCACAAACCCACCTCCCTCCTAATACCAAGAAGTAGACGCAGTTAGACCAAGTTTTTTTGCCACCTGGACGCAGTTAGATCATATTTCTCACTGCCAAATATGCGCTGCCTGAGGCGCTGTTCTCTTGTAGACTTCGACAAAACAGCCAGGCAAAGTAGTTACTGGGATATTGCAGGCTCTATCGAATGTTACTTAATAACTACGTCAGGTGTTATGTCACAGGCGAGAGATGCAAAACCTCGTGCAACTGCGAACTGCAATGCAATACCATGACTGAGGCCAATGACAACTGTACCGAATCAGTCCCACCATCATAACACAACCCAACTGAAAAAAATACTGCACCTACCGGTAGCTGAAACTAATTTAGTCATAGTGTAAAACAATATCACCTCACGGTCCCTGAGTTTTTTTCAAACAATTTGAATGATTACATCATATGCAACATTATCCGCAAACCTGACTGCTGCCTACCCTGTGCAAACAAGAGTGAAGCAGAACTTTTTCGAATGTCTACCTGTTACACTGTAAACACTAGATGGCACAAAAGAGCAGAAATCAATGCACCGAGCTATGACGAATCTGAGACACTCTTAGTTGACCACACCTACCGACAGATATCAACGTAAATTCAACACACATTTCGTGTGACGCATTCGACACCTATGGCGTTAAGAGGTTAAGATGTCAAACTAGAGTTCAAATCGAGGGGTCGCTGCAAAGTCAGCGGATATCAAGTCAAAGTCAACCTGGATGGAAGCAAGTACAAGTTCTTAGAATGAGGACTTGAATGCGGATTTGGCCTTTTCTTCCCGATACTGTTTTACATCCCCAACATCTAATTTCAATACTCCTGAGGCATTGAGGCAGACTTTAAGAACCTCTCAGCTAGAACATTCAACGATGGCTCATTTTTGCCTTCGGACACCAAAGCAACTTTTGAAAGATCTGATTTAACAAGTAACTTTTAACACAGAAAAGACCGAAACAATCCAGCTAAATTTACACGGTCTTAGCTGCACGGCTACTAACGACATTGGCACTCACCAGCCCAATCCAGGTAATCTACAGATGTGGTCTTATTGTATCGAAGTGCAAGCTGCCTGGGTGTTTCACCGTGTTTTGTGCGACAGTCAAGCTTGGCGCCACTTTCAACCAAGGCTTCCAAACAAGGCAAGTGTCCCCAGCAGGCAGCAAAATGCAGAGCAGTGTAACCTACAATGGTGCAATTAACCAATAAAATAAACAGGAAAATCATTTTTTTCTTTGATAGAGCTGAATTTGACAGATAAAAACAAAATATCGCAAGGGGATAAAACCTTTCAAGGATTGCAGTAGCCGATATTTCGGCTCAGACTGTTCCAGCCATAACTTGCCAGTCGATAGAGCTAGAGAGCTATTAAAACCCTGTAACATGCAGAAAGCCTCCTAGCTTCGATTTAATAAAATCCAGGCATTGTTTGGTTTGAAGTTTTTTTGGGGTGATCCCATGAGTTGTGGGGGTCAAGGGAGTTTTGAATGATGTCATCAGGACCCGAAAAAAAATTCAAGGGGCAATTTTTTTGTTTTTTCTTTTTTTAAAAAAATAGGCAAAAATCAGCATCTTCAGAGCCCTTGACTGACCTCATAGCGTTAGTGGCTGGCAATTTATGGCCAAAAAACATAAATGAATTAACTACTGTCCTAGAGCTTCATTAGAGGATTATTTAATTAAGTGTAGTTTTTTGGCCATAACTTGCCAAGTTGATTTTAGAAGAAAATACAAAAAATTGCCCATTCAATTTTTTTTCAGGTCCCGATGATGTCATTCAAAAATCCCTTTACCCCCAGCCACTCATGACATCACCCCCCAAAAAATTAAAGCCCACAAATTCCCTAATTTTTTTAAATCAAAGTTAGGAGACTTTTTCTGGTTTTCTTAGAGGCTTTGAACAGCTCTCTACCTCTATCGGCTTGGAAATTATGGCTGGAAAAGCCGGAGCCGATATATCGTCTTCTGCGATCCTCAACGGGTTAAGAATGCAGACATAAATTTGCTGCTACACGTGTAATACTTCAGAATACTTCATATTTAAACCGGTTTGAACCGCTCACTTGTTCTATAAGTACCACACTGTAAGGATGGTTTTCCACTGCGCCGTTTCCCTCATTGAAGTGTTACAACTACATAACACAAGCCATAGTCTCGAGGTTTTACTGTTATACTTCTAAAACGTGCATGCATTGGTACGCTACGCCACAATTAATGTCACAACTAAAGATTTCACTCTTTACTATGATGTTGCTATTTGATTAAAATAAACTAATACCTCTTACCATAATCCATTACTAAGTAAGCTTTATCAAGTAGTTACTATTTCTCTAAATTTAAGCAAGCTCGAAAAATCTGAGTACGGTAATAACAGTCCCTGGGGAAGTAAATCAGCAATGCTATAAATTGGGAATTTTTTCTGAACTCAGTAGAAAAGTTTGATCCCTGACAAAAAAAATGCATGCAATTTTACCGAACGCACTGAAAATTAATTAATAATACCTACAAACCTTGGATTTGCACTTGCCAGATAGCACGTAATAGTGAGGAAGTTGTAAATCTACACTCTACAGTAAAGCTTTCGTAAACAAAAGTGTGATCACCTTCACACGTAATTTCACAATTACGACCAGAAACATAAGGTTGAACAAAATACACGACAAATGTACTAAGTTCAAATACTTGTGAACAGCGGTGTATATAAGGCGAGGCACTTGCCTCAACACCCCCTTTTTGGGAGACTCCCTTCAGGTGTTCCACGCATGAATTTTTCTTATTTTTGGTGAAAAGCGCATTATTCATTCATATAATGTGCTACAAAGCAGGTCATAAGCAAGTACTCTGCTTTCAAAGGGGCCCACCCTCAGAAACTGCAATGTGCAGGTATTTTGCTTTTAAAGGGGCCCCCAAACACCACTGAAATGTGTAAATACTCTGCTGTCAAACTTCATTGAAGGGCCCCCAAAAGAAACTGTAGTGTGTCAGCACTCTACTTTCAAAGGGGCCCCCAACAGCAATTGTAATGTGTAAGTACTATGCTTTCAAAGAGCCCCCAACAGCAACTGTAGTGTAAAATTCCTTGCTTTCAAAGAGGCTGCCAACAGTAATTGTAATGTGTAAGCACCTTGCTTTCAAAGGGCCCCCAACAGCAATTGTAGTGTGTAAGTACTATGCTTTCAAAGGGGCCGGCAACAGCAAGTGTAATGTACAAGTACCTTGGTTTCAAAGGGCCACCAACAGTAATATGAAAGTACTATTCTTTGAAAGGGGCCCAAACAGCAACTTTATTGTGTAAGTACTATACTTTCAAAGGGGTCCCACTACCATTTCCAATGTGCAAATAAAGAAAAGCTTCCAACCAACTTCTATACCTAAAAAATTGAGTGTTAAAATTTCTTCCAAAAAGTTCTGAAAAGACCCAATCAAATAAGAGCAAATATTTATACCAAATGATAACTTTTTATACCAAATAATAAATTTTACACCAAATGATGATTGTTAGAGATTGGAGTGTTTGATGTATTGATAATTTTATGAAAATGCCACATTTGAACAGAAAGTATCCATGTGGAGCAGCAGAAAAGAAGGATGAAATTTTAAGCAAACTTAGCGTTTTAAATCTTCGTTGTTGTTTAAGGTTTCATGCATTCCCATAAAGATACGAATGTGAACAAATTCAGTTTACCAACTACCAAGCATTTTATCAATTGGAAAGTGTGAAACTTTCAAAGGGGTAAACTTTGTAGTTTATTAATGGTGAATGCAGAGAAATGAGGCGTGAAAATAAGAGGTGGAGGCGATGCCAACTTGCTATTGCCCAACTTTTGTGTGTTGCCAGCCTTGTCTTCCCACCTTTCAGTGTTTTCAAAGTTGTGTATCATGCACCCCTTTGCATTTTCTCCTTCTGCTATGTCAGTCATGCCGTAGTCTCAGGAACGTATCCTTTGGTGGCTATATCTTAGGCTTGATCAAAAGTGCTTATCACGGTTGGCTTAGTATGATGACGTCATCAGAAGGCCCCTTTTTAGTCTCGCTTCGGGCCCCCCCAACCTCAAAGCCGCTGCTTGTGACACCAAGCTTTTGTGTGTTTCAGTAGTAACATCACATGACATGCAACATCACATGCTTCGCAGAGTTTTTTTCGAACGTTTGCAGGAAAATAGTTAGCAATTCTTTCGACATTGGAGATCATTACTACTTTCGGCTGGTTTGTAAACATACAAGTTAATCATATGCGCTATGTGTGAACGCAGTATTGTTATACAGTTATAAATAAGTAACGGAAGTTCTCTTCCAAATTCACCATAAGAGAAACGCATACTAGAATCCTGCGCGGGTTGCGGGTACCCCCATTAGCGGGACGGGAACCCGCACTGCTTTGCATGCGGGTTGAACTTGCTGCGAGGCGGGTGCGGGTTGTACATGCTGCGGGTGCGGGGCGAGGCGGGCACAGGTTGAGAAATTCTTTGTGCGGGTAACTGAGTGTTGAGCCAAAGCACATGAACTTAATCAGCTCAAAAATCGCAAAACACGTGGATGTACAGTACCAGAGTTGTTTGCCAAAATTGCGCTTAGGACAGCAGGCCTGCAGCAACTATTACATTATGATGTAACAACCCATTGTTGCGAAACACTAGCTCAGACGCTTGCCATCTGGTGGGCAAGTGAACATTTTCCAATGCTACCGACGAAATTGGTGAGGAATAATTTTGTCTAGCAGCACTTCTAAATGGATAAAACAACGCTTTAACGCACAGCTAGTCACAACTGGACTGAAACGTGTTTTTCATCACCTCAAATCTGTTGACTGCGAAAGATCAGATATGTGGAAAGTTTAGGTTTGGTTGTCAATGAAAAAGAATGAGTAGCTTGATTTTGCTGCTTGCTAGACTTGTCTTCAGACGTTATGAGTAGGGCAAGTTTTCAACTTTTTTTACAACTTCTGAAATATTCAGAATTTATGTAGTATGATGAGTTGGTTGCAGGAATTTTATATTCCAATTTTTTACTTTTTCACACGCAACTTTTATCAAGTAGGCTATTGCGCAAAATGTAAAGTGTGATTTAAAAAACATGCTTTAGAACTATTTCAGTATAGTTCCGTTCTCTTTGATAACCGATTCGAACGGAATAATGACCTAAAATCAATTGTAGAAATGACCCGGCCAAACAAACATCAGTCCAGAACTGTAGGTCAAATTGTTGAATTGCCAAGCAACTTCATGCACTGTGGAGCGAAGTTTTAGCATGCTGCGCAGACTTTTTGCAAATGACCGCCATTTCTACCTAGATAATGTTTGGAAATATTTATCATTATATGTAAAGAAATAGCTTGAGTAAATCACTGTCGTTTAAAGTGCGTGTGCATAAATGCAACTTTTTACTGCAACTTGCGTAAAAAATAAATGCATATTTCTCACGATTTTATTGCAACAAAA
>Ga0210059_1000258_pt1 | contig 59749 bp, 45 predicted proteins | sample Ectturendosymbi2_FD_188042 | JGI IMG/M metagenome (GOLD analysis project Ga0210059, IMG submission 188042) | Ecteinascidia turbinata endosymbiont from Florida, USA - Sample 2 (SPAdes) (version 2) | ecosystem: Host-associated > Tunicates > Ascidians > Unclassified | place: Key West, Florida... | reverse complement strand
AATTTAGTATTGTATCAAGTGTTACGAGTTAGCCAACAACTATGTTAAGAAAGTTTCTGCAATGTAGTGTTCTGCGAAGTGTCAGCGAACAAGTGTCTGTAATCCTGTGGTCCAACCACCAGCGCCGGTACAAACCGTTCTGTGACTGTTATTATCAATCCGTGTTGTGCAGATAGTGCGTGCCTGGGCTCTACGAACTTCATGTCTGGTTCAAATGTTAAAATAATAAAATAAATATCAGTGAATATTATTATTTAAAATCATTATATGCGTATTGGTAAGTATATTTTTGTTATCTTCCCCAGTTTTTTTGTCATGAGAAGTTTTAGGGGCATGGGCGTCAGAAGGGGGGGCCAAGGCCGCCCCAGCATTTTTAAATTTGACATTTTCCCATCAAATTTTTTGATAAAAAGGTGTTTTCTTAGTTTCGTGTGGTGAAAATCAAATTTTGCCACATTTGTTCCCCCATGCAAAAATATTTTGTCCCACCCCTGGAAAATGCACTATTGGCCCTTCCCTGGAAAAAATCCTTCTGGCACTCATGTTTAGGGGCACATGCTCATCTATTAAAATGCTGAAGGGGTACATGGATGGAGAAAGTTTGGGAACCCCTGATGCATGTGAATGAAAACAGATGCACAAGGATGATGCACGAGACAGAGTTGCGTATGGTAGCCACATGACACCACACGTTGTGAGCTGAATCGTTTTAACTTCCAGTTTCGTACAAACGCTTTTTCGATATTAGCAAGTCTAAGTTTTCTAAGAATGTATTATTATTAGGTCGATCGACTTCAGTTTTCTTTTGTTTATTTTTACACAGGGAGTAATTTGCTCTGCTGCCTGGAGACGCCTTATGCACCAGTCAGAACAGTCTGCTGTTCTGGCGGCACCTTGCAACCAAAAGATGTCGGCTGTCCTGCTCGCTAGATGTCATCTTCGTTTAACTAGTCTGAAATGGCTGAAGAGTCTGTTTCACCATCTCAGTATAAACGAAAATGAAGCCAGCAACATTCCATCTCCAAATTTAAGACGTTATTCATATGGGATCTTTGTAATACATCAAATACTTAACCAACAGTTATTGATAATTTGGTTGAAATAAAAAATGCGATGAATTTCTACTTCAAACGTTTTTCAGTGTTGCACCAATTTGATTATCCCAAACTACGAAGCAAAGATGGAATTGAAACATACGTTTATGTTATTACCGTATATTTCAAGCAACAACACTCGTGGATAAATGTAGTTAAGAGAAAGGTTTGAAGAAAACAATCTGATTTAATGACTTTCACCCAGTTACGGAAGCAAAAATTTGAATTTATTCAATTGAGTTGAGGTTAAAGAAATCTAATATATTTTAATTCAAATGAAGTCGTGAGGTTGTGGTATGTTAATCACAGTTATGGGTGTTTATCTCAAAGTTGCGATATTACAGTCTGTCACCTCTTGCCTTATAAATTCAAGAGATACCTTTTGAGTGCTTTTGTAGTTACGTGACAAACCACGATGTCAGATTTGCATTTTCAGCTTGTTAAGAATAAGTAGTCAGTTCAGTCTTGGAGTTATCCTGTGCATTACAAAATGTAGAGCCAAAAAAATAGATAGGTTTCTTGCATAAATTTTGTTTCATTTTGCAAGTCACCTGTGTCTTGGGAAGTGGCGTGCGGTCAGCAGCTGTTGAAGAGTTTCACAACGATTGGAGCTCTCAGCAGCTTTTCGATCCAAAACGTTTCCACGTCAAGAAGCAAAAAAACTAGGTCTGTTGATTCATTCAGTACCTATCGATTGTTTGTCGACCTCTGGATCTCTGTTCATTCGGTGAGTCAGCAAAAGTTCCACTCCCATTTTCTGGCGTAAATTTATAACAACAACACTACCAACAGACAGGAATCCTTCCGCAGCCAAGAATCAGACGCTGTTTGTCAAAATATGCATTTTGTCTACGGAGCAGTTACCTTAAGCTCTTATTCAACTAATAACTGGTATGAAAGCACATATGTCACATACTATGTTTGGTGCATCAAAACAGTAGTTTGCTGACTCTACGGTCAATTTACGATTTTATCGGCTAGCTACGAGGTAAAAATCTGAATCGACCGTAAGAAACTTAAAATGAATTTCTTAACAAGGGCAAACAAACTTACCTCGGATCCTATGAAGGTTTAATTGGAATAAAGTTACGCAAGCTCGACTAAACTTGCCTCAAGCGTTTGGAAGCAATTAGCACAAACATATAATTACGCCATCCATCATCGAATAACGACGCTGGCATGTGATGACAACGTAACTAAGCACTTCGCCATCAACACGTGATCAAACTTCATTAGGATCACAGTTCAGATGAGTAACGTAACCTAATACGAAAAAGTTATTTTGTAGCTCTTCCAAAAATAAATACGAACATCTCAAAATTTAAGCAAGTTTTGACAACTTAAATATTTAAGAACTAACTTTTTTGAAGTATTCATGAAGCGTTGACAAATCACCATTCAAGACTGAAATTTAAAATCGCTATATTGCTTGTTTACGTTGGGGCATAATATTGAAATTGACTGATGAATTTCATCAACATAAAACAAGATTTTTAACGGCTATGCTTTTTTGGAAAACTTTTTTAAAAACCAGTGATGAACGTCACCAATGCTAACAAAGCCTTTGAAAAACTACGTTTTTTGCAAAAACGTGTTTCAAACCATTTACAACTCGAACCACAATTTTTAGCAACCAATTTACAACAATGCTAAGGTTTACCACTAGCATTCTCCTATTCATCAACGACAATGGAAAGCAAAAAAACAGCTTGTTCCAAATGGTGATGGTTAAAAAAATGTATCCGTTAGGCAATTGTTCAGCAACTCGCGCGCAAACGCAAAGTTATTCAGAACAAAACGAGTGCTGGACTTCAGAACAAGTATATTGTTGCAGGAAAACGTTATTGGAAAGCTAAAGATCGAAACCTTCACAACTCGCCGCTGCAAAGCGCACCTGGCCAGATATGGTGCACGTATATTTGGGGCGAATTACCGTTGCCGGTTTTCAAGACGAAAAATTAACACTGAATTTACAGGCAACTACAGCCCCAGGCAAAAGGTCGATTTTGGTCATTATTTGTCAAGCGTACAGAAAAACAACCGGTTTTCTTTGCGGATCGCTTCCTTTGGTAAAGAGTAGTAAAACTTCGATAGCGACTCCGTGTTGCTCAACCGCATTTCCAGATCAGTTTAGAAAACGGACAAAATTGCTTTTGCGTGATATATTTCATTGGCTTCTTGAAAGTCAAAGATGCAGCTTGCACTGATTCGAGCGCACTGCGCATTTGTTCCGTGTGGTACAACTATGACGATACACAAACCGCTTCGAACAAGTCGAAACTGAATTTACGAAACCTGTGATGTGATGGGACTGGCAATTACCAGCAAACACCTGAACGCCAAAGACATCTCTACTTCCTTGTTCCTTGGCTGCAAAACAGAAGTTTATTTTGCAGTTGCAGAATGCAGGAATTGATATGCATTGTTCCCATGATTTTAACAATTAAAGGAAATGTGTCGTAATCTGGGACTGCCATGTAACCTGATGGCATAGCCGAGCAATTTGCGGTTGAATGGAGGTGAATTTATGCAATGTGGTAAGGCCAGTCTGTCGCAGCCTTTAAAAAAACTAAACTCCCTATCTGCCACAACTGAATTCTACCGGCATTTTTGTTTGCAAACAGAAAAGGTGTCGGACCATTTACCATGAGCAAACAAAAAAGCGTAAACATGCACCGAGCCAAATATCTGTCTCGCCAACAGGACAGGTACTACTAGCAAAGGGTAAAATTATGATTTTCTTTGTTTTTGTATGTTGTTCAGGCAACGCATGGCTTTTATAATATTCCTTAGGTTGCTCTAAAATTGCTTAGACGGCATTCACCAGGCATTTTTTTATAAAGTTAGTATTTGATCATCGGCAGGAATTTGTACCTGTTTATTTGATTTCAATCTGATAAACAATTTTAATTGCTGCCCTTGCCTTAGCTGCTTGGATTTTTTGCTGCAACACCAGTTCTCTTCCTATGTTGATGCTGTGCCTGTTGCAAAAATGTAAAGTACATGTAACTGGTTTTCATGGCAGGAAAATAAAAAGAATGACAAATAAATAAAAAAGCTCCATTTTTTCCACAGAGAAGTTAAAAAATCGAGTGAACGCTGACATGATTGATCCATCGATTCTATCAAAGAATCGATGCTTTTAAAAGTCTCAAGACCGGTATGCAAGCAACAGTGCTCCATGCGTTATTTCGTGGTGTTCTGTCACGATGTCAGCGAATCAGGGGTGTGCGGAGGTTAGATGGCGCCCGGGGCAACAAATCAGTTTGGCTCCACCTAAGTTCTTTTGGGAGTAAATGTACTGTATTGAAGAAAGTACTTGCGAGCTTGTTGGCACTTTATGGCTACCCCCAGTGATTCGGCACCCGGGGCATTGTTCCCCCCTTGCCCCCCTCGTTGCGCCCCTGCAGCGAATGAAATATTGGAAGTGTCTGTTTTCACAAAACTTTATTATGGAAGGCTCAATTTCCATTTGAAGTAGTAGATCAGTTATGATTGTGTGACCGTGTTTATACGAGTATTATGGTGAAAATCCTTAAGGGGAACAAAGGTAAAATCATCGACACATTAAACCTTGAGCCTTTAGACTACCACCAATTTTTTTCGTTTTGAAATATTTTTTGTGGCTAGGGGTTTCTTTTATTATTCTCAATGAAAATTTACGTGCCAAACGTTAAAAAAAGCATTTATCAGTGTGTTCATTAACAGCATTCCATATTTGAACAAAAATGTTTTAATATAATGCGTTTTGATTATAGTTCTTAGCTGCAATTTGGTCAGATCTGTTTCCGGTTCCTGGATAGAGTTAAAATGTTTCAGTTAAGTTTACAGGTAAGCAGAAAACGTCTTTATCTACGAAAAGTAATGGCAGCCGTGTCGTCGTTAACTCCGTCTGTCCCGTTCGCGGCAGACTCTTGAGCGGCGGATGACCCATGACGCTGGAGGAGGTGACCCATAACGCTGGGGTCTGCTGCTCAATTGTCGGCAGAACGATAAACGCGAGATGAACGCATTACTTGTTTACGTTTTGACAGTTCGCTATGCGGTGCACGTGGAAGGGCGCCCTGTCAGTGCCTGGCCTAATCACGTCATACAATATTGCGTAATAGTGGAAGGCCATGACCGCAAGGTGAGAAGGTTCAGTGTTGGGTTTCAGTTTCAGCCTACTTTGCTTTCTTCCCATGGATTGAAGCAAGGACATTGTGTTGGCCGTAATTACGTAGAGAGGAATTGCATGTCGGTCACCGCGTCTGCTCCTATCCGGTCACATATGTGTTTGAAGAATCATCAGCATTCATTGCCACAGCAGATAGAAAAAATATATGGTTATTTATAAGCACTTGTTACTTCTTGTCGGTCGACTTGAAGTGTTTGTTTCCTGGTTACAATGTTTTCCACATATTTTTACAGTATTTTACAATTTCTAACATTAAATTTACATGTTGGAAATACTTAAAAGAACTTTTAGTACCAAGAAAATGTCAACGCGATCCCATCAAAATCGACACAAAAACCACTTTACCGGTTGTCGAGGCAGACCTTGGTTGCAAAGCTGCATGTAGTATCATTAGGGATGTTTTTACGCAAAGCATTTGGCCAGTGAAATAAGCAGGCTTTTGTAAATTACGTCAGCGCAAGAATGAGATAATTATGACAAACAATCGTAATCATTTTGACGATAAATCAATTAGCTTGTTAAAAATATGTTGCATGATGTGAAACGATTACCGATACGGTGCACGTCAGCAAACTATTATGCAGCAATCGGTCGAATACGAGTTTTTAATTTTTTTGAAAAAGACAACTGCGGTAAACACAGACATTTATAAAAAACAACAAAAACCTAGAAAAAATGAAGAAAATGTGAAGTTCCACCTCGTGCATCGCGGGCAAATCTTTTGCAAAATAAACATATTTTTCAGTTTCCAGCTTGTGAGCCAAATAATAGGCAAGGAGGAGATCGAGTAGGAACGCCGACATAGTACCAATAAGCAGGGATTAATCTTAAATATTTTTGGTTGTTAAAGCATCAATGACTTTTATCGATTGGAAGTACTCGTAATTTGATGTTCATCATCGCTGAGGTCGTGTTCCCATAACAACGAACGTAACTGCGACGCAAACACCCAGGATGGCTTTAACCCGCAGCGTTTTCATGAAAAGCTTTGCTGAGCAGGCTCAGTTCCATTATATTCTCGTTTTGTGACTGCTTTCTCGGTGTAACAAGCGTCCAACGACGCCATCTCCGTTTTTTGCGCCGGAGCCACGCGGCTACTTTCGTATTGATTCCTGCACTGGTGGCAAGTCAGTGCTAACGCCACGTGTGAACTTTTTCCTTGCACCCCCACACGACGCAAGTCTCGTTTTTCAAGTCTTCGTTATTTCCCGGCCAAGAATCGAACCCAGCCTGCCAGCCCTAAGGGCGTTTCAGTCCCAGGCTCTGGTTCCGGCCGCAGGCATCTAAAAGCGTCTGGCTCTGGCTCCAAAATGATTTGGCCCAATGAAAACTAAAAACCGTTGTGTTATTTGTATTTTTACATAGTGTATGAATGAATCAATGTCAAGGATGCTTATAAACATTGCTTCAGCACATTCAGTCAACTTTTCAGACCAACTTCAAATCATTTTTATTCGTCACGTGGCACGCTGTTTATTGCAAATACATAACGTATCTAAAACGTCGAAAGGCACTGAAAGTGTTAAAAACTTTACGCGCTACATCCAGTTAAACAAATAGAAAAAACGGCACCAGTTCTGGTTTCAATATAAAAAATTGCTTGTGCTGCGGATCCACAGCCCTGGCTCCGACTATACCGATTGTCCGGTGTACAGCTTAGTTTTGATAAGCATATTATTACATTTCAGTCGTAAGAACTTGTGCAATGGCAAGGAAAAGCTATGTATAGCATATAATTTTTTAAATATGTAATCGCAGTGTGTTGCTCATAAACATGTGTGCATTGTGCTCTTAAATCTGAGGTTTAGCATCTCTTATACCACGCTGCATCAATCTTACTGAGAAGTCATTAAGAATTCTTTTCAAAGCTTGTTCTTATTTTAGAGATATAAGCGATTCTAATCATAAAAAAAATTAAAAACACGCCGCATTTATCAAAATCCAAACCACCAATAGATGGTGAAATATGTTACTGAGTTTGAAGAAGTGAACAAGTGTTAGAACGTGAAAACGTTTCCATTTTCCTTTTTAGTTGCGGAGTCATTCAGGAAATGAACATGTAGGCTGAAAAAGTCAGCTACAGCAAACGTTTTTGCACCAACATTGTTTTAAAACCAGCTTTGGTGAAAAGCTTAAATCTAGCACATAAGTTGCGATAGAGAGAAAGTATTCGCCCATTCTTGCGGGGCGCAACGCCTATCCTAATTTATTTGCTCACGACTTTGCACAAAGGAAATTTGCGAAGGTTTCATCCTTTCCTTTGCTATTTTTGTGCTGTGTTTTGTTTTTTCTGATAAAGGAAATTGCTCTTCATCTTCCAAAAGTGGAAGGTGGCGCGGCCCAACGCACGTCCAGGTGTTGCACGAAAAACGTTTTCATAAACGGTCGCTGTTGCGTGAAACGAGGCGATCAGACTCATAAAACTTTCTTGTCACGCGTAAACAATCCGAGTTCCTCGTATTGACTGTAAAACATCTGCTGTCCTTGCTACGCAAGCCAGCTGTCAAGAGCACGTAAAGGTTAATTCAAGTGGATTTGAGTAAGTCAAGAGCAAGAACGATAAAAGCACGGTAGCAGAAGTCAGGCCTTGCCAAACCGCGGATGCATGAAGCATGACGTGAGCGTGACGTCAACAATCAGCGAGACAACCCGCATCTCAGTGGTGAAGGTTTCAGTGAATGAAATGTGCGAGGTCCGACCTACGGGCACTGTTTAAAAATGGATGGTAGCTTCATTAGATTCACTTCAGTAAAAAGCAATTTCATTATTGCGTTCTTAAAAACTTTGTTGTAACAGTCGTCCTGTCGCCCCAGCTTTGTCTTCAGCGAAAAAATTAAATTCCTAGGTTGTTTGGCAACACACAAAGCGAATATAGGGCAAAGGCCACAAAAAGAAAAACACTTGCTTGAGACATGAAAGACAAATTGCAAAGAATCATAATCTTGCAGGCATCAAAGAAACATAACCTTGTTAAGCAGGCACAGAACGCCCATGTACAACACCTGTTAAAAATTTGGTTGATTCATTGGCACTGTGCATGCACCTTGAATGGGTGTGCAATTACGGCAAAACATGCCACAGATTTGATTAAAGTCGAAACAGTAAGCAGTACATTAAAAAAAATTTACTGCTATTTTTACAAACAACTACAGGGAAAAATCGTTTTAGAAATTTTGAATTATCAGACCTAAAAGTTAATGGACGGAAACACGGAACACAATGGACTGTGGTCATGTTTTTACAGTCGCGTGACCATTGGCCACATTTCAAAAACGGAAGTTTGCTTTTGACAATCATCTAAAGCAAAGTTTCTCAAACTTTTTGTTTCTGCGTACCCTTTCACTGCATCCAAAACCGCTGCGAATCCCTTCGTTTTATCAACGTTTTTTCGGTTATTGAGAGATTAAGTTCTGTCGCTCCTCAGCGTGAGCACCTCAACCTCCCCGGCAAGGAGTAAATTTCAGGCTTCGGCCTGACGCCAATTGACGTCACCAGAATCAAGTAAAATAGTCGGATTGCAACATGAACATGTCTGACTACAACTGCGGTGCGATTAAGCTGAATAATGGTCCAAATGGGCGGAGAAAACTACCGGACTTTCTTGATTGGATTTTGACTTACGGATCCCTTAAAGCACATTTATGGACCCCTAAGGGGTTCAAGAACTCCAGGTTAAGAAACCCTGATCTAAAGTTTGAAAGTGCTTTTAAAGCAATCATTTTTCAATAGGTTAACCAACTGAGGAATAAAGATCTCAATTAACTGCAAATATGTAAACAAGCATAAATGTCACTGGCAATTATGCTTATGAAGCGTAAAGAAACGATTTAGATCATTTCGCAAAATCTTCCAGCAAGGACAAGGTTTCACTCAGTAACCGAGGTTAGTGAAATATCTTCCTGATTTTTGCTGCACTTTGGCAAGACTTTGATCAATTTTCCATTTTATTCAGGAAACAAACGTGCATATTCGTATAGTCCAGTAAATTGTTGTTTAAAAGGCACCATGTTTCGACTTTCGAGGCCGGTAGAAAATTCTGACAAAATGACCAAATGTCCCTCTTTTTGATTGACACATCCTTTTACGAATCTGTTTAATTTGGTCTTACTAGCATCTGCTTATACTTTCCTTTTCTGTTGTTCTAAAAAGCTGCTGTACACATGGTAATTACGAAATCATTTTCTGTGACAATAAACGTTTTTGTAAAAGTGCAACATACTTGTTGATTAGATGAAAGAATAAAAAACATGCAGTTAGGATTCGAACACTTTCAGTTTACAGTATTAGCTTAAGCTAAATTTAATTTGCTAAGATCAGAGTAAGCCATTAAATGTCCGGCCCTGGTTAAGATAGTGACATAATTTTTGACTCAGTAAGCCATTTGGTTGGACATAGCTGGTTTAGATAATCGAGTTTTTGGGTGATAAAAATAAAAGAATGATTGCTTGTAAAATAATGATTGTTTTGGTTACGATACTGAAATTTTACGTAAAAACTTGATGACCCTCAAGATGTTTGATAGTATGTTCACTATTGAGCATAAATTCATAATGGTCAAAACTGTGGATGAATAATTTTGTGCTGTTGTTTTGAAATTAAAAAAACAAAAAATTCTCTTTTCAATAATATTGAAGAAGACGTAACCGATTAGGAAGAATTACGTGTTTTCAGAAGCTTGTTTTCAACACAGCCTGTCAACAGGATTTCATTTTCGCTGGACTTTTGTAAAGTATTGAAGCGAGTGTGAAAGAAACCTTTAGTCTACGTCTCCAAACTACTGCGTTTGCTCACCTGCGGAAATAACACAGATATCTCAGTGAAAAGCTGACCTCCAGATACAAATAACTCTGATTTGTTTGCAGCTGCACGTGGAGCGCACGTCAGCGAAGCCAGCGATGACGAAAGACAGACTTCAGCTGCTGCTGGGTCACCGGGCAGTGTCTTCACGTTCAAGGTCACATATCAGTTAAACAGAAAAGCCGAGTACGTGCGAAAGTTGGTCCGCGTGGCAGGGCCGCTGCGGCGGTCCAGTTTCCGGTTGAGTACCAACAAAAACTATAGTGATGGAGTCGTGGCTCGGTGGCGAAAAACGGAACAGGCCTTTCACCACCAGCAGGACTTCGATCGGAACTTGGCATTGTTCGCTAATCTCCAGTTGATAACAGATTGGAGCAACTCCACAGAAGCGCTTCGTGGGGCGGTCCGTTTGAAGGTTGCAAACTTTCGCTGGATGAGCCTTTGTCTACAAGCTACGCGAGAGACCTCCGTGCAGAGGCTGTTTGTTGCGTATTGACGGATACGGCGAGAGGCCTAGAATATCGTCTTACGAATAAACCAAAAAAACCCAGCTTATGAAGTTTTGGCATACCTCGTACGAGCAACGCGCTCGCTTTCGGTACGAGTTGCAGTAGCTATTTTTGAATCATCACCGTGCCCTCTTGAACAACCTCTGGTTCAGGCCAGTGAATGGTGTCTGAATCAGCCTTGCATAATTTGCGTTTGGCAATGATATGCAAGGGTCCAGTTAGATGATGACTGAACTTTCCAAGGAAACGAAGCTTAGCCGAAGTAGGTGGTCTTCAACCCTATTTTGCCAAGAGTTTTTTTTCAGCAGAAATGAATTTGTTGAGCCCAGGATGTGACGTTAAGTGTACAAATTTATGCTACAATACTGGCAATGTTCATTCACGAACCCCTTTCCACAATCTCTAATAAAATTTGGACAAACAAATGTTGAGAAACAGTTGAGTACTATCAAAAAGATAATTGCAAAAGAACTGAGTCCAAATAATTAACATTTGTCATTCCAAAAATTGTTTTTTGAAAACTTTTACTGCGTATCGAAAGGAATCCTTTCACAGCCAATAATCAGACACTAAGATCTTATCAGATGTTTCGCGTACCAGTGAGGCATCATCAGCTGTTTTAAAAACATTCATAATTTAGATATTTGTTGTCCGACTGCTCTCTAGCATAGCTTTTAGGAAATCTTTACCAAGCAGTTATGTTAAAAGCTCAGAAGTAAGATAACTGTTACCAGAACCTTAAAATATATTTTTCCTTCTCTTTTCTAACGACTAAGCTGAAAAAACAAGATTCAAGAGTCAAATTAATTGAATGACTGTATATTTGCTTTTCCAGGCATTGCATTCAGTCGAAAAAATAGCTAAATCAAACCAAACCAAGCCAAGGGTGAATAGCCCTCATATAAGTTCGGTCTACTTACATATTATCCTTTCAATCAAGAGAAAAATCAATCTTGCGATTATATTCCAAATTGATGGCACAAAATTTCTAACGTTTCAGTAAAGTTATTTCTTATAACCAAGTATTTTTAATGCGTTTTACTGAACAGCAAATAACACAAACGCAAACTGTATTTAGGTCACGTAATCCTGTTGTTGGTTCAACCACTTATTTCTGATAAAATGGTGGAGCTCTCGATTTCAATTTTTAAAACATGAAGCAATGCTAATTGTTGAATTTTGTTGATCAGCTACAGCATACTTGCAATGATGCAGCACTGCTGGCTAATGGTCATCTCATCTACAGTTTTCAATTGGCAATTTAAGCCACAGCGGTCTCGCATAAGACGTTCCATTACCAGAGGTACTACAAACAACAACACTTTTCATCGTGGGCAGAATTAATTTCGTACCGACTTTAATCTTTCATCAGCATGTTACATATAAGAGTTTTTTCACTAAAGAACCCTTACAACTGTCAGCGTTACGCACAAAAACCACTGAAAGATCTATCTTCGCTAACAGTCATCTTAGATCTCTATCATTTCCGTTAAAGCAAAAACAAGTTTGGTGTGCAGTGCGTTGTTATTGGAGTTTTCTTTTGATGTAATTGTTTCCGGCTCGAGGCAGACCACAGCTCTCATTGCGAGCAGAATGCTACTGCAGGCCCCTAGTCAGGTTTTAAGGCGTGGGGCCAAATGCATTTTAGGGGGGCAAGATTTTTGTTATGTGTTTAATAAACACAATACAAAATTTTCTCGGAACGAGAATGCCCCCTCCGTGAACACGGACTTGGTGTTGCCCACGTGACTCACGTATTTTTCCGTACCTCGTCGAATGCAGTACGCATGACAAAGCACTCCACATGCAGATATAGTACAGTGATTTGAAAGTGGATTTTCCACTAGTCCTAGCAAGAAGCTGGAGGGTGTGAAGAGCGGTGCGCTTCAAATCGAACTCAGTGCGTCCGGGTGTCTTTTAAGCATTGAGCTCTCCGGTGGATTCGCTTATTTTAAATCCTCTTCAATTGCAAAGCTTCACGTGAGTGTGCAAACCTGCAAAAAACTAAGTTTCGATCAGATAAATGTTGAGCTTGATCGCAGTTTCTATATGACTTTTGTCGGGTTGAGATTGTGACTGAATCAAAGAACAGTATCCCCATCACTTTTCCGCAATTTCTTCTGCACTTTAAGAAACCTAGTCTGACATCTCAGCGCAGGGTAAGTGTGAAGTACCTTTATTTTGCGATCGCCGAAATGTATGCCGATGAGTGATATCGGGATTAGAATACGCAGTTAATATTATATCAGTGAAAGATGCAAGAGAAAATTAACTTAATCCATCAGGTGGAAAGGTAGCCTTAACAGAAATGGGCAACGAAAGAACATTTGGAAGTAATAATTTGGGAAAAATTACCTAAGGGCTTGGTTGACTGTGTGATATCAGTTTGGTTGGCGATATAGTTTTCCACCTACAAGGTTCTCACAAACTTGGTTGTCAATAGAAAGGACCACATAAGCGGACGCAGAAAAGAGTCGTGGTCTGGTGTTAGAATATCGCATTCTGTTACAAATGCGCCAAGTCAGACCCGCACACGGCTGATTGAGTTCCTTTTATTTCGACACCAACAAGTGCTCTGATGAAGGCTAAAGAGAATTTCTCACGCCCGCCAACTGATACTCATGCTTCTAAAACTTCTCACTGACGAGAGAAATAAAGTGCGGTAGCCAATGGATGATGACGTGTTCTACAAGACGCATGCTCCGCTTCTAGAGAAAACCCGAGTGAGGAAAATAAAATAAGTGTTAAACTGTGTGTTCCGCTTCATTGCTTGCCATAAGGTTGACATGGGATGTCGTCGAAGAAAGCTGTGAAAGACGCAGTAGATGCAAAACTGCAAATAGCATCACTAAACTGTGTTTGTACCAGCAGCAAGTCTGCGGTTTATGACTTACTTCAGGCGTGCAAGACTTTCACAAAGTGAGCATCAAAATTTTGGATGCTTCATTCTTTGGTGAGGTTGCGTTTTGAAAAACAATCTCGCACCCTCCCTCAGTTTCGGCGCCCCAAAGGCGTTAAACATGTAATTTATCCAAATGTTTGGACGTTACCTGAACGAACCATGAAATAATTTTGCTAGACATGAAGTCCAGTAGATCAAAATTGTAAATAAAGCTTAAAATTTGGCAAACACGAGTGTTTTAAAGGCAATTGTGTTCTGAAAAGTATAGGAATATCGCCAAGTTGCACACTTTTAAAACACTTTAATAGGGGCTAAGAAAATAGTTGTTACAGCCAGGGTTGCGGAGTCGGAGGTAAAATGTCTGATTCCGACTCTTGGATTCCAAAATTTTCCGACTTCGACCTTTCAAAACTTTCAGACTCCGACACCGACTCTTTAACATGAAATGAATGAAGTTTGGTTGTCATCAATTTTGTAGCAACTAACAATCAATGGAAATCATGGTGCACAACAAGAATTCTCTGTTTCAATAAAAGTTTCAAAAGAAATTGTACCATTTCAACAGGTACGTGTTAGGATTTCTAACATAGGAGTACGATGTAAAAAATAATCCAGTTGGACTTCCGGAGTCGGATAGAAAAATCCGACTCCGACCCCCAGTGGTCCTAGGAATCCGACTCCGACTCCGCAACGCTGGTTGCAACAAATGTTTCCAACAAGTCTTTCTATATAAAAGCAGGAAGAAATATCTGCTGCGAAGGCAAGAGAAGCAAATGAAATAGCAACATAATATAGCGAAAAATTCATCCAAATGAAACACGGACTGAGCGTCTGACAGTATGTTCATGAAGCTGTTTTGAGCAACCCATACGAGTGAAATGCATTTGAAAAATTGCCCCCATAAGACCAAACGAAATAAAATACGTTTTAGCCGCAATTCGTTGAAGCCTCATAAACGTCTCGTATTAAATGTTAACGCGACAGTCAAGTACGCATTTCTTTTATTATGCATCACAAAACTCTAGGAAAGCACAATAATTTGGAAAACAGAAAAGATGTTGCACAAAAGTTTGCATTTTTCCGCTGTATGTTCAACATGAATGGCTCAAAAAGTCATCACCAGTCTGCACACTTTTTCCAATTTTCACAAAGCTTTCTCAAATTCCGCAAAACTCTCTCAAATCACAGTATTCGGAATTATTGCACTACATGCATGTGCGATAAAGTGAAAGTTAATCATAAATTTTAATGTTTGTTGCGAAACACTTAAAAAATTTACACAGCGTTTTCCTAACGTTTGAACGTTTTCCCCATTTGTCAAAGTTTTGACATGTGGGTGTCCGTTGTCTCCCCTGAACGTCTGTGGTCCAGGAAATCATATTCCGGCGGCGGCAGAACTTGTTGATTTTCGCTGATTTTTCAATTCGTTTGAAAATTTATTTTTGATGACCAACGAATCCGATCAAATGATATGATGCAACATCCATTTTTGCAAAGCTTGACTGTCACAGGAAATTGATCGACGTGAAAACACGTGTCTGGCAACAATCTCATCAAAAACTTTTACAGTAGTTTACGAATGCAATACAGATTCGGTTCGTGCGGTTGCAGGCGACAAGTGTTAAGCGATCCTCGGACATCTGCTCCTTGTTTTCAACCTGTCGGCCGACCACGTGCACCGGTTGAGTTGCAAGGATCGGATTTCTAGGGCTTTGCACGCAAAAGCGAGGTAATCAAGAGCTGTTACAATAAGTCGGAAGCGAAACTGAAAACTCGACCACAAACAGCATGTACTCAAGATACGAGACAATTAAGCTGCCTCCGTACTCGAGTTTCGAGTGGAGCAGCCCAGGGGGGGAGCGCTGGCAGCAAACAAAGGATCATACGCATCGGCGCATTCAGTCGGCTTAATATCGCTATTTTATATGAAAGCAGATAAAATGAGAAAGGGATTTTTGGGGGGTTTGCGGGTTTTTGTCACAATGGTCTCGTGAAAGATCTGTTATCGTTGGATTTTTTCTCAAACTACGCAGTAAAGGGAACTTTGCGATCGAATCCCGCTGAAAAAATAAAGAACAGCTTTGGTTTGTTGCACGTCCTCATCAGCAATGTTTTGGATGAAACCCGGTGCGATTTGCCGAAAGGTCGCATGTGATTGGTTTGAAAGCTAGGTATCGGTAAGAACCTGTCGTTAGCTTGCAAAATCAGTATTTTTTAACGTACAACTCATTTTTTTATCTCTGTACCTCACCTAATTTACACATCACGATTAACCACATTTAACTGCTATAAAAATCCAGTTCCTCTTTTATGAATGCAACCCGAATTGTTCAGAAGATTTTCTTTTTCGGGGGTACAAGGTTGACCAAGCACGGCTTAGCCCCAAACATGATTAATAAAGATTTTCGCTTACTGTAAGTTGTATCTTCATACCGAACATATGCGTTTCAAGCCTACTAGCGAAATTTGCAGATTACAGCATCACCTTCTACGCTGAAGCCATCACTCAATTACTGGTACTGTTTGACCAGTAACTTAAGATCCGTGCCCCCGTTCAAGAAATACTTCTCGACTTTCGCGAGGCCCGAAGTCAAAACAGCAAAAGTACGCCACGCTCTCGCCTCTCGCCACTTACCAAGCATCGACTAATCAGGAAGGTATGAAGAAAGTCTGATTGGTGTCAAAATTTTTCTCGAGCTTCGAAATTTTTTAGGGTCGTGTCTGTAATTTCCAGACTCCCGACGTTGTCCAGTGTTACGAACCAGCAGCATGGCACAGCCACCGATATTTGTCTTTTATAATCTACACAACGTTTAGGTTTAGGAAGCTAAAAACCTCTAGAGCGGAGAAAATATATATGTAGGTATGTGATACGTTGCGTCTAAACGCACGCAGTTTAGACGCAATATGCAAAAACTTATCTTTTCTCGCCTTTGGATTCAAGCGCTTAAGCCTCAAGCTTTCGAATTTAATGTAGTAAACAAATGCACGAAACCAACGTCTTGATCGAAATTTAAAAAATAGGATATAGGTAACGCATTACTGGCCAAATAGTTTCAAAGATACAATAATTTGTCATGTTTTTGAAAGACACTGAAGTTGAGATTATTCGCTGTGCATAATAGCGATGGACATCCTCAAACGATCTGCTTGTCACAAAGTACTAAACAATGTAAATGAAGGATTAAGACGGCTGCACTGCGTATGTGAATCATTTTAAAATAAAAGAAAAGCGATCACAACCAACAAACAGAGGCTAATACTTCTCTGAACACAGACTGTCTTTCTAAGGTCAGAAGTGAACACGCTGAGTCGAAACACTAACTCGCCATGTCAATGATAAAACGTATTCACAATTCACCTCGAAGTGCAAACGGATCCATAATTAACCTCGAAGTTCAAACGGATCCTAACCTCAGAAAAAATGATCAGCCATCGATATCCGCAATTGCTTGCACACCAACACAAAATGAAAAGACGCCACCCACACATAAGAAGCTCGTAATGAAGTTAATAACTTTCTCTTGGGAAACAAGACTAAAGATACCAGTCAGGAAAGTTGCTAACGAAAGCAGCTCTCCAAGTTCTGTCTTCGAGCAGCCAACTGGATAAATTCATTGTGAAATCATTATTGTCATTATTTCATTGTGATAAATTCATTATTTCATTGTGATAAATTCATTATTTCATTGTGATAAATTCATTGTGAAATCATTATTGTCCCTGTGTTTGATAAGCAATTATTCAACCAATTCTTTCAAGGATATGTACCAAGGAAATTGCTTTTCTTTTGTCTAAAAATACAAGATACTTTCGCAAACTAATTGATCAGTATAAAGAATTGCTTTCAATGGGATAGTTTTTCTCAAATGGATTGTCTGACAAATTTGATGAAAACTTAAAACCGTGTTAATTCTTGGCCGCATTTTCCTGAGAAGCTCACTTGCACCGACAGCAGAATTTAGACAAAGACGAGGAAACAGCTTCTCTATGACTTGAATCAATCAATAAACGTGAGTTCCTGTCGTTCTATCAATTGATCCATTCCCCGATGCCAAAAGAATTTAGGAAAGACAAAGCATTGTGTGTTCACTCAAAACTTGCCTGTACGGCACCGTTTGCAAGCGTTTCTTTCTGACAGATTTTGGAAGGACGAAGACAAAGTGACAAAGTAGAGTAAAACTTTTTCACTAAAGTCAAATCCACGTAATGGTTTTTCTCAAAACATTTTGCCCTTGCAGATGAACCATTATGTGTTGTGACGAAACAACGAAATATTCAATAATATATTCCGCACGTCAAATCATCTGTGACGTACGTATCCACACAGTAATGGCTCCCATGGGGTTTAGATTTAAGTGAGCTGGGTATCACAAAACTTTTCCTCAGGAATAAGATTCCACTTTGTCGTCGAAATTGCGCCCACGCGTTAGAAAGATTCTCTTCTATTGTACGCTCATGCTATGTCAGGTTTCAACTTGAACAAGACGTTTTTGTCGACCCAGCCGCATGTAGCACATATTGATAGCTTCCCATGCATCCTGCTCAGGGGAGGGCATGCAACTGTAATAAAGTTGTCAAAACCGCTGTGGAACAAGATCTGGAGTCTCGCTTGACTGTTGCCGACCCAGCTCAGCAACACGTCACCATGTGCCTTGTTACAGCTGAAACTCGGACAGTCCGACATGTGCATAAAAGTTTTTACAGATCAAATTATTTCCTTTGCCATCAACAGCACAGTTAATGGAGGATGACACTACATGACTTCAACAACTCGTTGAAATTCGGTCCTTAGTTGCTTCATAGTTCGAGGTACGTTTTCCACAGCCACGTTTCATGTACGGTGATCAGAATGTACCAGGCGAAATCGGCCACAATAAAACATTTTTCGAAAATTTATCACACAACCTTTCGCCCAATCACCGAAACCTTTTATAGGAACAGGTCTACTTTCTCAGTATCTGAAGACTTGTGCGCTAGAACTGCACGGTCCCTTGATACTTTTATCTAATTTGCAACTAAGTTTATGTATACTCCAGGGTAGATAATTTAATCTGGAAAGGTTCTTAAGGATCTGTACATTCGTTTCGGCATTCGATGAATCGCTAATGCAAGAAAGAGAATATGAAATTTACAACTCCCTTACCTTAAGCAGTGAAATATTTTTCCTTACGATAGTGGCTTACATGCTTTCCTTTTTCCTTCCCTGATGTTCACAACACACCGCCTTATTTTTCTATTGGCACAAAGCGGCGATAGAAGGTTGCAAGTTTAATCAAATGTAACACACCCTCGTTGGGCGTATGCGAAAGCCGCAGTAAAAAATATTTGAAAATAAAACAAGGTCAGGCCAACTGAAAAGCAATTACAAATTGCTTAAATCTTAGACAAATATCATAAATCTAAAAGCATAAATTAGGATATATTTTCTCAATGTCTTTACGCCCATATTACACCTTTTGCGGGGGGTGCAGGTGGTACTTTCTTCCAGTAAGCTTGTTTGTGTGTGTGTTTCCCTGTAACGGGTGTTATTTTAGGTCAACAGAGAAAGGTTTTGATTTAAACTGGCGGGTTACAAACTTTTGCCGTGCTTTTAAAAATGATGAGATTTGATCTTGATGAAGCTTGCATTTTGGTAATATAATTTTTCATTACAGTCTAAGTCTACATGATTATTTATTCTTGTTCAATTTTGTACGATATGATAATGTACAGGTTTTCATCAGCATGTGCACCAGCATCTGTACAACTTCAAGCGGTTAGGCAGCGTTATGGTACAGCATGTGCTTGTGAGCTCTGAACTAATTTGCAAGCGTTTTTTTAAGAAACTGTGAACGAAAAAGATCTGTTGCTGATTCACTCCTATCGTTTTCGATGATCGATCAAGTGTTGAATCGAAACAAAAGTTAAATTCGTTCCCATGCCAGACACGTCATCCATTCCCCGGATGCAACAGTATTTCACCCCGATGCACTGGCGTGATCAAGGATTGAAGGGCAGGAGTATCTTGGAAGGTTCACTTTACAAAGCGAGAAGGGCGGAAACTATAGGCCGTGTTTAGAAACTGTTTTCAGTGGGGCAGGATGCCGTCTAAGTCGAACACATTGTTATATCGTAATTTTATTGAAAGATTTTAAGAAGTGGTTTGGATGCAGAAGCTTGCAACAAACGTTTGCCCTGAAGCACCAGTGGCGTTTTTTAAAAATCAGCAGGTGAGCAGAAGTTATTTTTATTGAAACTTGTACCTAGTTGTGAAAATCTATCGATTCAAAGGCTGTCTCCTCAACCTAACACGATTGGCTGGTTCCATGACGTGCTCCCACTAGTCTGTCACCTGTCAAGAAGCGAGAGTGTTTTGCAATCAGCAGGAGAAGAAATCTGTGTTTGGTTACATCGGCGGCAACCCGGGGTCGCCCACGCCCGATTGAATTCCGCTTCCTAAGTTTTGACACCAACAAGTGTTTTGCACCGAGGTTTCTCACGCCTGGTGTCCAAAAAAATCTGCTCCCTCGCGCAGTTAATCAACCCGTTAGCTAAGCACAGCTTGTCACCGCCGGCGGTGATGACGTACCAATCACTTTTTTCGACAGGCGACCGATTGGGGCGACTCTTGCAGGTCGCCCGCAGACATTACGGAGAACGCCCTGCTCGTGCGAACGTCAATCTCACTCATGAGCCGTGCACTGGCGCACGCTAAGCTCCCCGTCATTTGGGCCATTTGATATGACGCACTTGACTAACTGTTACTGGAACAAAGGTGGAAAAGGAACGAGACAGAGAAACCTGCTCTGGATCGCATCATTTCAGACCTTCTGAGTCGCGAAAAATGGAAACTTGGTAAAAATCGGTTTCCAGAACAAAGCGAGCAAAATTCCAGAAACTGTTGGCCAGTGCAGAAGAAAAAACGCAAATTTAAGATCTATTTTTTCTGGCCTGAAAGAATGTATTAACGGTGAACATCATGAGTCACTTAGCAATTTTTGGGAGTTGTTGAAAGTTAGTGATGCCATCAAAAACGCCAGGTACCTGAAAACTGTATCTACAAATACCTCTTTCATGAATGTTTCTAACAGCGGTTTCAGAAATACATTTATCTTAGAAGGTTTCTGAAACTTTGATGCTGAAAAACATTGTTCTTGTATTTTTTCAAGGCACGAACTGCCACAGAGAAAATACCCTGCGTGAAAAAGATGTGGGAGGTATGACGTCACAGAAGCAAAAAATGGGAATTTGCTATAACGCAGCCAAAACTTTCAGAGTTTTTTTGATGAATAACAGCAATAGTAAAAAGACATTTAGCAACTCCAGCTTTCTGTCTAAATCAACGATTTCTTTATGGTCTGATTTTCAGGAAGGTCCTTGTATTACTAGTGTTAATGGGGATTTTAATTTTAACGAAATGTTGAAATATTGCTACCATCGTCAAATTCCACGTTCTATGCGGCTGAGGTGAGTTGAGATACGCAAGTTTCAGTTCAGCGTATTTCAAAATACCTTCAAATTTTCGCGATTTTCTTAAAAATGTATTTCAAAGTATCTTCTATTGAAAATCATTCTTGGTTCAATTTTTTCTTGATTCCATCAAATGAGTTTATTTGGCATTCGCATTTAATATAAATTTTCAAACAAATATCGCGTTTTTGGTTAGAAAGATATAAAACCGAACTTTGAAACAGCACTGCCGAAAACCTTCAAACAATTTAAGGTGTTCCGTGCCCAGAAAAGGTCAGGAACTCAATTGTGTTTTTTCCTGACCCGGTTGTGCAGCCGATTTCTCGTAAATACTGCACACGCAGAAGCGAAAGCGCTTGCCCGTAGCAGAGAAAGTGTAAACCTCTTGAAGAGAAGCTTTGTGCGGAAACGACTGAACTGGAACACTTTGTACAAGTGTCTGACTGAGACGCAAGAATATTTGAAGTCCGGTGGCTGGGAGCACAGGAAAAACAGCAATCAATATCCAGAGTCCAATGCCCGACAGGCAATTGGACCTGAGGAAAAGCATTTTGACGCAACGTTACTAAAATGCAGGCGTGCACCCAAACACAAAAAAACTGGACAACAACCTGAGTGATGCAAGAACAGGCATTGCAAACACGTGGTCAAAGCGTCAAGTTTAGACGGTGATATGGGTGATATCCTACGTGATATATGCCCAATCGAATGCTGCAAGGACCAAAATATGAAAAGTGTTTACTTTCAGACCTTATATCACCACAGTGCAGTCAGTGAACATGAGGAGAAACCAACGTACCCCTATTTTATACGCACTGAGCCCTGCATTGTGAGACAACAATGATTTTTACCCTGAACGCCGCACGGGTCGTGTATTGTTTGTATTGTTTGAAATCTCATTAAAACTATAATTGATTGATTTTGAAGAAAAAAACAACATAAAGCATTTGCCAGAACTAAGATCATTTGCTTTCTTGTAATGCGACATTGTGCAACTTGCATAAAAAATATGCGCTTAAGTACTTCAGAGAAAAATTGGATAAATGACGAGATGTGTCTCCAGCGGTTGGTACGATATGAAATCAAGGTGCTATGACACAAAATGTGCAAATAAATCAGATTGCATACAGGTTTTCTAAACAATGTCTTGCGCTTGAGGTGACCAAATCAATTTTTAGCTTTTTAATGGTTGCCAGTGAGGGATAGGCAATGAGCTTACCTTTTGAAAACGACCCGCAAAAAGGACCTGTATGATAAAGCCAAGTCATCACTCCAAAACTTTCCTCTGTAAAATGCTTCGACACCCAGATAAATAAAAAGCCTGGAAAAATGCAAAGTCAAAGCTCGGTGTCGACCGGAGAAGAAATTTGCGTTTTCGAAAATTTTTAGCAGATCATTCAGTTCATAGAATGTTCTGATGGTAGAGCCTCAGGTCAAATATTTCACAGTTCATTTACTACCTACATTTCTTACCCTTTCAGCAAAACAACCTTCTTTCTGCAAAAAAACTTTGAAAAAGACCAATAAATAATTTGCAGAAGTGCGTCGTCATAGCAAGACATTCGAGCTTTGCTCTGTACAGCTAAAGTTTTAAAAGCCTTACATGTATTTTTAATTTGAAGTGTGCCTTTAATTACCATGGAAGTGTAGTCACATCATCATTGCAATTCAAACCCTTGAATTGTTACGAACGTTGAATTTTTATTGTAAGAAGGTACTTCACAACTGTAAAAACAATGCAGTCAGTAATGCTGACATTTAAAGCAGCCTCAAAACGTACCGTGAACAGAAGACTGCTAACTTTCACATCTGTTCTCACTAATGATCATTCCAAACGTTTGCCACGAGTCACTCTTTTTGATTATTATCAGTCGTTTTGATGTTTATTTTAAAACTCTATGAAGTCGCGTTGAGCTCAATCAGGTTCAAATATTTTATAAACAAGGTTTTTCGAAATGATTTATTTTTTTAGAATGGAATTTTCCGGAATCATTTTTAACATCTTTTTGAATTGGACATCTTTGACATTCAACGAAAGTGAAGAGAACTATTTCGGTGCAGCACACTGCTTGCAAACAACAGAAAATTAAGTAGCAATGCAAGTGATCCGAGCCAATGGCCATTTCAGTAAAGGGAAAGTCTTAATGCTGAAATCACAGCCTGCAAAGTCATGGAAAGTGTGTCACTTCGCAACTGCATAGCATGAAGGTAACTAACTGAGAGATATCTTTTGAAGACTTTCAAGTCGCAAGTAACTGAAAAAAATCTGTTAGGGAAAATCATCAACACACCCTGAAAACGCAGCGTCGAGTCCGAGCATTATGTGCAGGCAATTTAAAGATTGCTTTAAATTGATGCAAAGTGTTGAGAACATGTCTTGCGCACATATGACAAACAGATTAAACGCTTTGAAACAGATGCATTGTGTTTTAAACATTTGTTTTAATTGCATTAGACAATTGCGATGAGCAGCTCGGGGAGGAAATGGATTTCCTGTTTGAGGCGTTTGATAGACAGAATAATGAGGTGGGAAAAACGAGGCGAGAGGGTTTCCACGAAAGATAGATGCAATGCGGATAAATAAGATCGGAATGTACTCTTCTAGATGGCTAGGCGCTGGTAGTCAATGACAAAACAACCGGGCAGCCTGTTCCTGAATTGACTCGGCGTATGTGTCTGTGCTGCACAACGTTTCGCCTTAGTGCATCGACAGCCATCTTCAACCTAACATTTAGCTTTTTTAGCCGGTAATATTTTCACCGGAGAGCAGACCTTGGCAAACTATATGTCAATTCTGAACTTGGCCGTGTAATTTGTATAGACTGAAGCTGCTCGTATGGCTTCGTACCGGAGCTCAAATGTTCATACAAAGTTCATACACAGACATCAGTAAACGTATGTCAGGGTGAGTATACGTGGTGTAGCCTACCATTGAGCTCAAAAAAAACAAATAACTTTATTGCAAGGGATTTCTGTACACTTTAAGCTACGCAGTACGCAAACTCTTGGGTTGCACAACCAGATCTTCAGTTTTAGGCGATCTCCATCCTTTCTTCTGGTTCCTAAGTTCTACAGACGCGCTTCTCGAAGGGTTTTTATACAAACACCTTATGTTGTGTCATTTCGTGAATAACGTTTTACTTCTTATGCCATGCGGTGATAAAAACGTTGTTTTTTAAGATTCGATTTTTTCCAGAGCTTTGCTTTAGGACATCTGTTCCCAACTTCTTTTGAAACTGACACCCCTTTCATAAAAATAATGTGACGCTCACACCCCCTCTTTTAAAAAAGGCGTTGCGTCACAAAAACAGCATGATTTTGCAGTATCTTCATTATCATAATTACTACTTTCTACTCGTAATACATACTGACAAAACAACAGAAAAAACTAAGTCGGACTGTTCTTTCATACCTTTCCACTCATTGAAAACAAACCTAGTGACTTTTTTGTTGCTGCTTCTATTAACTTATCTGCTCATACCTTGGCACATAATTAGTCAGAGACACCCACAAATGTTTCGAGGGGTTCAAACGGTTCCAATACGTGTTTACCAAATGAAGTAGAGACGAAAATCCAGATTTGCACAAATATGTTGTTGTAAAGGGCACTAGAATTGACGAGACTTTTGTACTCAATTTCTTGTAACTTTGCATGGTTGAACACCAGAAACTTTCGAACGACATCAAACAACGATCTCGTAATAACTGCGTCATAAAAAGTTAAACGTCACAATGCGCTTAAAATCGCATCACCGGCCATATTCAGCGTGCTAACCGCATCATGAAGCAGAAATAACAATGCACGCATTTAGCAATTTGAATTGTTAAATTAGTAACGTTAACTGGAATAATTTGGGGTTCCCGAACCCCTGGTAGGGGACCGCTGCTTTAGAGTGTTTTACTGCTTCAAAATATTGAATTAAAGATCACTGCTTAGTGAACAATAATACGCGATCAACAAGTGAAGGGTAAAGTTAAATTGTAAAATCACTTCATTATAGGATCTACATCGCGAAACAAGAATATTTAGGGATAGGGTCCCCGCACCACATTAGACCATCAAGCCCGCGAGAACGATTGAAATGCTCATTAGAATATCACAAACAATATGTAATAAGCGCAAGATCAAGTTATAGAGATAGTTTCATAACCTAACGAAGTAATTTGTACGAATCAGGAAATATGTCTAACTGTTTGAGGAAGAGACTTTTGATGTTGTAAAACCAGCACAAAACACTTTGAAGCACCAAAGCCAATCAACATTAGGCTGGTGCACGTTAAAAAAAGCGAGCAAAAATTTCCGAGATAAACTTTCAGAACCGCAGATAATTTTTTCTATCCCTAAAGCGTTGTGTGGCATGTTTTCCAGGCAGGGCAAAGCCCGCTTTGATCAACCGTTCTAATCGCGGCAATTTATTTTGTCCCGAATGAAATTTTGCCAACCTTACTGGGGCCATTAAGTGCTTTTTAAGGGCGGTGATCCCATTTAACGTTATTCAGGGTTTTTGCTAAAGGAGCAATACTCCTTATCTCAAGCAAACGAACAAACAAAAAATGCCTGATAGTTGGAGAGGTCTTGTTTAACTTTCTCGCGTTCCAGTTGACGCTTCTGCTAATTCGGACAAGGAGAGTGCTCGCGCGACGTCACAGTTTGACAGAGGCGCTATTACAACGAACCTCGCATGATAACAGGTGCTGGTGATGAGTAACCGCGGCAGGGCGAAAGTTTATCAGGAAGGTGGGTTTGCAGAAAGGATGAAACGTTAACCAGAATTTCAAACTTCTGACAGAAGCGAGCAGAACCTGCTCGCGATTCTCTTGACTTCGACGTCAAGTTAGGTTCAAAGGATTTTGATTACAACCGCCCGACTGAATGAGATATTTATCCGTTGCAAGAAATTTCATTTTTGTGTCGAAAGCGCCCCAGATCTGCTCGATGTTGTTTCAATGGCTCAAAAGTAACCGCGGGTTTAAGGCAAATAATTGGGTAATTCTACAGTGTTGGTCTGGATTAAGAGCAAAGTCTGGAGCTGTAAACAAAATTGAACGCTGCTTACAAATAAAATTGAATACTTTGAAATGGAGAGAGCAAAGCACACTGAATAAATAATAATGTATCGTTTTTGGCTGCAATCTTTGCAAAGTGCTGAAAGAAAAATTAAGGCATGTAATGCATTTTGCAATACTCTTTGACTTTATATCTATTGTCGAGTATGGAATTATTCTGCGAATTTTTCTATTTGTATATATCTTTAAGACGTTGTTTAAGGTTTCCACAGCTTTTTCGAAAAAAACAAATCTTGGGTATTTCTGTTTTTAACTGCTGCAAAGAAGCCAAGTGTTGGCAACTTGAAAATACGCCAGAACGTTATGGCAAAAAAACAACAAAAGAAAAGGCATGAACAGTATGGAAAATCTACGCTACTAGCTGAAATAAGAAATGCAAAAAGTGATTAAGGAAATACTAAATCTTGAGTTTCGAAAAAATTCAACCCCTTCTTGTATATGGAGAAATTGCAATAAAGGAAGAACTTACTAAAGAATGCAACCTTTGAAAAAAGGTATAGTTTGAACACATTTGTCCAGCTTAAATAAGCTATTCAGTGGTTTTGCCAATAAACCAACAGAACACATCCAAGACATCTCTCCTATCACTGTTGAACCCACCCGTAAAGACTTGGCGTACTGACAAGCAAGGCACAAAATCCCGCTTTTTCAGTTGCAACGCTTGACTACGTTCACAAGGATTTTAAACCTTGAAATTGCTTGTGTGTATTTCAATCAATTCGCTTGCTGTTCACATCAATTCACACTTGCTTTTAGTGTAAGGAGAATCAGCACAATCGCAATCGCCTGACTCTGTGTAGAGTTATCGATCGTGCACTGTTTGTTAGTTTTGGCAAAAAGTCAAATCGACTTGAAATTGCTTCAGTGGAGTTGGGCGTGCGCGTGCAAAATACATCTTTTGTGGAAACTCTAAGCGCAAAGCATTGACGCTGCAGTTCAGTGCGGCATAAAGTCAACCAATCGAATACGACACACGCAAAACATGCGTTGTCTCCTTAGGATATAGATATACAAACGTCAACTCACCAAATCAGACATACCCTTGTTTTGCTCCTTTTTTCTGTGTTCTTCTGGGTTAGTAAAAATAAAGTTATTTTTCTACTGGAAATTTAATTTGCCACAGCTGCATCAACCCAGCGTGTTCCCTTCACAACCAAAGCGGCAATTCACCAGATAGCGTGGTAACGTTAACAATAGCAACAGTCTTTTTTGTATTTCCTTCAGACGTGTGCTCTGCCCGTCCTGCTGTTGGTCGGAGTGGCAGGCTGCTGCAGTAAACTCGATCGACGTCAGCAAAATTCTCAATCGGGACCGATCGTTTATTTTCCCGAGATTTGTTTTCGCCATTGTTGTTTTTTGCACTGTTTTTGTGTCAATGCCGTTGGTGGCAAAGCAGGCAATTACCGCCATTGAGAAAAAGCAACACTGACCGCGCGCATGTGTTAACTGCAACGTGAAGGTGTGAAAATCGTACAAAGGCCACGTTTCAAGCAGAGAGAGACCTGCCTGTGTGAGAGAGGCGGGGACGCAACAGCGCGAGCCGGAAACAGTTTAGGTGGGCGGCGAGTAGGAAAAAAGGGTCTCAGCCAAACGTGCCCGGCTATTAGCCAGATATCGATCAGCGCAAGGGCGCAGTTTCACTCACCGGTCCCCACCGCCAGGGACCAGAGGCAAAATGTTAGGACTGCGGATTTTAAGGAAAAAGTCATGTTTGTGGAAAGCGAACAGGAAAAGCGTTGGAAAGGTGGAAAGAAGAGTCGATTTGTCATTAAAAAACTCCGTTTATTGTAGCTGCCCTTTCAAACACAACAGATGTTAATGTCAGAGAATTTCTAAACCCATCCCATCTGGATAAAATTAACGCATTTTACAACGTTTCAGTTGTTATACGAAAAGAAGAACAGCAAACGTTGTATATTAAAATTACTCAGTTATTGTTTGGCAACACCACCGCAGAGATTTTTTGAAAGTAAGGAAGGAAAATGTAATGTAACGAGAAGCTCACGATTTTTTAATGCTGAAATGATCGCTCCGAAAACAAGGACAGCAACTGTGATTCAACAGTCTTTTCAGGAAAACTAACAACAGATTTTATTGTCGTGTTCATTGCGTTATTAACATTTTTATACCCCAAGCTATCGGGGAAGAGTTTTGCCATCAAAAGCAATCCTGTGAGCGCATAAATCCCTGCCAAGCTTTTTAATAAAAATAAATATAAAATACATAACGCGTCAGAGAAGTTTATTGCAGTTCGCAGGAATTATCCAAAAAGCGTAATTTCTTAGTCTCGTTTGCAAAGAGTTCGGTAAGCTGTCAACCGATCTGCAAATGTTTGAGTTCAATTTTGTTGACGGTAGCAAAGCTTAATGCGATTGTGAATAGGAGACTTTGTTTAACTAAGTTCGATAACGTGGTTTGCTCTCTGGTGCAAACACAGTTGTCGATTAACTAACGGTACTCCAAGGCGAAGAGGAACGTGCCAGAACAGTATTTGTTGCATGCTAACTCTATTCGGTAGGTTGGTAAGATCGTGGCCAAAATAAGCTTAGCGCTGGTAAAATCGCTAGACTGAATTTGTTGTTTCAAGAAGAAATCTAATCCTATAAAATTAAATTGCAATAACTTTGAAGCTATAACGCGACGCTTAACGGATTGTCAAACCGCCGTTGCGTCATTAACAGCAAAGCAATGACTTTTGCTCTGTTCGCAGAATACTTAATTTGTTGAATAGAAATTAGGCTGCTTCTGCTGCACCTAGTCAAGACAGAAAAATGACGTTTGACCACCGACGCGTCGATCACGCTTGGTGTCGCAAGACTGAAATGCGAGAACCAGAACCAGACGAATACCATTCCGCAGAATCGCTGATAACTCGTGACAGTGTCAACAACAATATGGCGGAAAGCGCGCCAGCCAAGCGCGTTGGCGATCGGGTGAGATTGGATGAGGCCTGGACAGAGAGTGCAAGCCGAGTCAAGCCGAAGACAATCAGTTTCTCAGTCCGTGCCTTACTCGACCAGGACGTTACGTCGCCCTCAGATAGCGGGTATGGTAGCGGAAGCCCGAGTCCAGACGAGACTTTGTTGATCAAGGCACAAACAGACTTGATGGCCAACGAAAAGTACGCCGAAGAAACCTCAACAAGATCTAAGAATCCTGCCAAAGACTGCTTAAATAAAGCAAGAGTGATGTATCCACCGGATTATTCTAATCTTCCAGCGTATTACCAAAACTTGCTTCATGCCATGAACTCGCAATTTCTGGCGAGACAGGCGCTTTTCCTTAGCAGCGCGGCGGGAAACCTCCAACAGGAACCCGGTGAGAAGGCCACGTTTCCACTCGATGTGGACACGCCACCAGCAGCGACCTTCCAGTGGCAGCGATTGAGGCGGGAACGAGATTCAAATCTAAAGAAATCCCGGGATGCTGCGAATGAGTCGAATGAAAAGGCAGAGGCAGAAAGATACCCCGATATTGAAAGAGAACCTCTGAAAATGAAGTCGCCCAGCGCAGAAGATTATCGACGAATGCGAGATTTGATTGATAGACCTGCGGTACAGCGCACCTCATTCCCCAACCCTTTTCCTGATGACCAGCATCAACCTGCGCAAGCACCGTTTGAACTCGAGGACCGAATGTTCACCCCCACAAGCGCATACCCCGCTCAACTCACGAGCGGTCTTTATGCTGCTATGTCTAGACCCCCAATAATTGCCACCGACTATTACGTGATGCAGATGAGCAGAATTATGTGGGAACAAGCGGTGCGAAGCACGGGAAGCACTCCCCTTTGTGGATGGAATGCTTTGGCTTCTGGGTTGACTCCATTCTACGCCGGACGCTTTCATAGACTTACAACTACCAATAACGTGCCTTCGAAGCCTGTTATCGAGCATCCAGCGTACGTCAGCTCCTTTCCCCCTTTCCAACTGCTTAACAAGGAGATGGCAGTAAGAAACCGTGATTCCCCTCATGCTGTTCCTTCGGTCCATGGCTGGAAATCGTTGCACCAGAATTTAACAACACCTTCCAAATGTGAGTTTTTTTATACGACCGAGTCTTACAAAACTGCGGTTGATTTGATTTGCAAAATATATGCTTTCGTAATGTAAATTGAACAGGAAAAACACCTAAACAAAAATATATTCTCATTACGTCTTCAAAATGCATATAAGTAAAATCATCAGTCATTAACAGATTTGCTAGAACAGAGTTTTTTCATCTTTAAAGGCGAATCGCAGCGATCTTGTGAAAGCGAGCGAACCTTGAAAAGTAAACATCGTCACGATGATAGAAGCAGTGCATCTCCAGCTTCAAGTCCCGCACCTGGTTTTATGAACTTCATCAGCTCTGCCCTGAACCGATGCAACTTACCTGCGTCTGACGCCCGCACTTCGTCACATCTTTTGGAAAACTTTTTAAATAACTCTCAACCGTCTCCAAAAGTTCTCACTCCGCCAAGCAAATGTAACTCCTCAACGTCAACGTGCAGGTGAGGACGACATTTCACTAACAGCGTATTTTCAATGCTTTCATTTTTGAGTTTGTTTAGACAACTAGCACGGTTGGTTATTCGTTAGTGATGGAACCATTAATTTGATTACAACCTACAGAGCTTTCATGCACTAAGTGATGAGACTGATTTTCTGTAAGGAACTGCGCGTAATTTATTTACGTCTCTCAAAACACCAATTTCTTGGATTAATTTTGAAACTATTGTAATTCCTTAAAACAAAATAGACTTTTTTTGGTTATGATTCGCGATAAAGAGTGTTTGTCGTCTGAAACGATTGACTGGGGTGAAACCATCAAATCTCCAACGAGATCGTTCGTATCAACAGTACGACAACAAATCAGCTGGTTTATTCGAACAAATCTTAAAAACTTAATTATTCATTCGAATGTTTGAAACCAAACTGGTAAACATGAAATAATGTTTTTCAAACTTTTCACTTTTGACATCTTTTCTTGCGCAGTGAAGACGTCAATAGCGGACACATGAAATGCAAACGTGGCCCGAACTCAGGCTACAGGTCTCTTCCTTATCCGCTTCGCAAAGAAAATGGAAAGATCGTTTACGAATGCAATGTTTGTTTCAAGCGTTTTGGCCAACTGTCGAATTTAAAGGTAAAAAAACACAACACTTAACTTCTGGCTATATGCTACTAATAGCTGGTAAACAAACAGCAAATGAACTAAGTTTATTGCCTTGCATTTTACTCATTTTTTTGCGTGAGAAATTTCTAGTCATGGATTTCACGTTTCCAGTTGTTGTGAACAACGCAATGCTACGCAAACGTTTTTTTCAAATCGTAGCACTGTGACTGTTACCGCGTATACTGTCTTCTAAGACAAGCGCTGTTTTAAATAAATTTTTCATTTATGAAGGTGCATCTGAGAGTTCATACCGGGGAGCGACCGTTTAAGTGCTCAGAATGTGGAAAAGGCTTCACGCAACTCGCCCATTTGCAAAAACACCATCTCGTGCACACCGGAGAAAAGCCACACGAGTGTCCTGTTTGCCACAAACGCTTCAGCTCCACGAGCAATTTGAAAACCCACATGAAGCTGCACAAGTAAGTCTAAACCCACCCTAAGCAGTTTGAAAATGTTGATTTTACCGATGCACGTTACGTGATGACCAGTTAGTGGTGAACACTGATGCAACAGCAGCAATCTGTCGTAAGTATAGAATTTTGATGGTTTGTGCAACACACACACGATCCACATTTCTTTCTAAAATAAGTGGGTGAGAAGTGAAGTTAAGTGCAAGAAATGAACAAGTCTACCAGTGCAAAGGTGTTATTGAGTGGTATTTTTTATGCAATTGTTTTGCGTTTCGTTTGCACCTAAGCTTTTGCAACATTTTTGTCTTTCTGTTGCTTCTACACTGCTCTATGCCCTCCTAAAGTTTTGTCACTAACATTGATTCGTAAACGTATCCACTTCAACTGTAATGGTCATTATCAGAAAACTTATGACCACAAACAGCAGTCATTGCAAGTGATAATAATAATTTACCAAAGTGTTTGAAGGCTTGAAACAAAAACTTGCAATCATCCTGATCGAAATGCTTTACTCTGAAACTTTTCTTAGTCCATTCCTCTATTAATAAAAGCGATCCAAGCATTCCCTAGAAACCTGCTATCGTTTATTTAAACTATACTGTCAACATTTTGCAATAAATTTTGACTGTGCTTTCATAAAATCATATCATCTCCTACTTCATTACAGCGAATACTCGTGCAATGTGAAGACTGTGATGAACAACCAACCAACTATAACTTCAAGATCACTTGACCACATTCCTGCAACTCAGTCGTTCCTCAGGTGGTTTTAAAGCAACGATCGTCCACAAAGGATTTTGAGAATTGGTAAGCATGATTTTTAAGGCAAAAAGTAAACTAAATAAAAAGTTCTTTAAAAACAAGAAGAGGCGATTTTTTTTCACTGTTTCATTGGCTGTGGTACGCTTTGCGTAAATGAACTTTGATTTACAAACATAATATTTCTTGTTTCAAGAAAAAGTCACTTTTATTATCTGCGTTTTAAGTTTTACGTGGACATCCTGTTTTTCAGGCTTTTATTTCTGTAAACCTCATCTCGTTCCTTGATTGATGTAATGCCAAGGATCACTGTTACCAAGAATGCCACTATACGAATAACCAAGGACATTTTCTGCGCTGCTGTTGCAGCCCAGCGCTTCGTACGAAGGCGACCTAAAGCAATACATTACTTTCCATGGGCAGCTTTCACTCCCACTGCCCTTGTGACTCCATCAACATTTTCCGACATGTCCACCTAAACTGCTTTTCCTCTTTTTCGTAAGTTTCTTTGCGTAGAAAGACGATAATCTCAGTCTTCGCTTTGCATATGACAAGAGCGCATGTCAGGCCACACATGTCAATTGCCGTTCACCGATCAACTCAACGAAACTTCCCTCGAACAACTGTTTTTTTATTTTATACCGGGGCGAAAGCTTCAACGTGTATAAGCCGTCAACCGCTTAAATGGGCCTAGAATCAATAGGCAAAGCAGCTGAACGTCAGTTAGTCTTATTATATTTTTGTGATATTCAGATTCAATGGGACGCGTTTGTCTATCGACAGAGCTGACTGCTTTAGGAGCGTCTGTTTTCGCACGGTTCTCCGTTGAAGTTATTTTCGCTGTTCGAGTGCTCTTGCCAATGAGCACAGCCATATACGGTCTCACACGTGGCAAAAATGAGCTGAAGCTCTTTTGAAACTTCGACATACGAAAACACATTCAGTTGGCTTCCTCTTTCTTGTTTGCTTGAGATTGTACTGCCCACTTGTTAGTGTTTTTGCTTTTGTTTTATTTACATGAAAGAAGTGTAATATATGACAGCGCATATATATTTCTTTTGTGTGTGTGATGCAATGCTTGCAGAACAAGTGGGTGTTTTTTAAAGAGCTTTGGCGGAAGCCCAGATATAGGACAGCTGTTTTCCACCACCTACATTACAAAGCGCAAATCTGCTGACATTCTGCAATCGTAAGCACGTAAACAAAAACTTTTGACGTGCTTTAACTTCACAACAATAAGCAGTACGTACCATGTACACACACCCATTTGTTGCGGTTTCTTGCTCAATGATCTCCGTTGTTTCGGAACTGTGATATCATGGTTTTGGAAAAGTAGAAAAAAGAAAACATTCTATAGTAATTTAGATTCTACAGTTAAGCGCATATATTGCTAATCTGTCATTTAGTCTGATCACCCAGATTTTGCATTTGATTGTAGGTTACATTAGGACGAAATATTGAAAATCTTGTCGCGCATAAATATTTAGACTTTCTGCGCTATTTCATCGAATGCCAACGTTTTAAACAGTTAGAGTAATGGAAACTTCAACCATAAAATTTAAAAATGTTCAAAAATATGTTTTGCTGTGTTGCCTCTTTTTATGTTCTGTCTTGCAACCAACAAAAAATAAAATAATTTCCAACACAATTCTAACAACTGTGCACGAGACAACAAACAATTTAAGAAAGCCGGTGTCTCTGCATAAAATAATTAAATCATTTGCGTAACTGATGTTCAGTTTTGTTGTGCTGCATTTCGAAACATCAGCACTGGTCATAATAATAGGTAAGCTCGCAAGTGTGGCCGCATTACAAGCGAGCAGCTTTTCCCAACTTGGTCCTTTGAAGAAGTGCACAGTGCGAAAAATTGCAAAAGCAGTAAATAAAATGGCTTAGGACGGAACGCAATATACACAAGATATCGAGTCTGCTTTTTGGTGAAGCAAATCTATTTTCTACTTCATGCCAGCCTGCTGCTTCTGCTGGAAGCTGTGTCATAAAATGCCAAAGACGTTTACACAGCAGTCTACAATTTTTTCATTCAATTCACCGGTTTAGATTTGTTGTGGTTCAGTCAGGGTAAACTTTTTTACCAGGAGTAAGACCCCAACATTCATTATTTTCGATAAAGCAAAGAAGCCAAAGAGATGCAAATATAATGACACATCCATTTTGTTGAATAGCTTGAAGAAAGCATGTCATTGACTGCCAAGTCCACTGTTTATTCCATCGACAATAATTCATATTATAATCGTAGGAATGATTTCAGTTAGATGGAAAGTTATGTTCAGAACGTATTTGTAAGCTGTACGTGACAATCTATATCTTATATCTAAATCAAGACAAGGCGTCTGTGACGAAAGAACCCACGCATAAAAAGGAATTGTTGTTGCGCGTTTTTGGGGGGTTTGAAACCTCCTGAAAAACAGCATCTGAATCCCACTCGTGCAACAAAAGGAACATGTTGAACCTCAGGTTGTGTCTCCGCACAACGGAAAGAGTAAACTGAGAGCATGGGTCGTGAAATAATGAATTCTTTAACCATCTAAATATAACTGCTTGGTATAAATAGTTTGGCTAACGGAATGGATACGTCTTCCTCAACGAAACAAAGCAGTGCTTGTTCCCGTATCCAGCAATAGTCCACCACTATACATCTGATATTGCAGTGCCGGAATTAATGCACGCCATCATCTCACCAGTGTTTCACTGCCTTATGCTTTCTTAAATATCTTCTTCAAAACTAAGAAGCATCGTATATTGTCGATTCCGAATGATCAAGCTCGAAATAGATTGGAAGAAACAATGGCACTCTTTTCTTACGAGATAAAGGCCTTGCGGAAACTGCGCAATCCATCGTACTAGTGGTTGTTTCATCTTTACATGCCAAGATTCGAGTTAAAAATTGCTTGAGCTGAGTTTTTCATAGCACTACGTACGGAGCTATGCGGTCAATAATTACCAGTAATTTCCTTCTGCCAGTGACGAAAAAAACTGCAAGGGAAGATACTGATATCTGAAAATAAGAAAACATGCCGTTGAAATTTTTTGTTTATCGGACTGCAGCTAACAACAACAGGCAAAATTCTTATAAATTCTACAAACTACAGCTCAAGGCAAGCAAAAGCCAAAGTTGTGCATTATTTCGACCAACACCTGTGCATCCTTAACATCAATAAGGACGGTGTACGAGAAAATACCTGCTTTTAATCCGTTCGCCTTTCTTGCGCAACATGAACGTTTCGTAGTTTTCTTCAACAATCCTTTCCCCTCGAATAAATTCTGGTTTAGCAGCGCTGTTTAAGATTGCAATAACAGCGCGAAGAAAATGTTTAACCCAGCTTTGTTTAAAATGATAGAGCATTCGAGCACTCCACAGTAGCAACTTCATCCGAATCAACCAATACTTGAATATTTTAATTTTCTTGTTTCGCTTTTAAATCTGAAACTCAAACATCCTAGCCATAAACAAGTTTCAGAGTCAAATGTAACGATGAATGACAACATTGTAAGCATAACGCCCAGTGCGTTTAGTGCCAGTACTCGATTGTATTGCTGCTGTAGTGTCAGGTCACCCTTGCTCCTAGCGACTGGAAAATAGGTATCGTTGAACACAAAAAGCGGAGTATCCGTCTAACTGTCGTTTGTATTTGGTGTCTGAATCTCCTCTGGAACTGTCTATGCATAGCGCATAAAGACGTATCGTTGTTTTCCATTTGACATACCCGTGTATATATTGGATAGCTAGGTTGAAGGGATTAATCCGTTGGTTACAGTGAAAATTGCAAAGTGTCGTTTGTTTGAGGTAGTGGTTAGGCAGAAATCTAAACTGCAATGCTGGCCTAAGAATAACTGCAAAGACACTGACATACGTGGAAATGGTCAGAATTACAACAGGGAATTCATGCGTCAGAGAGCAATGATTAAGCCATTAAAAGCATGTTTTAAGAGACAAAGCAACTGCAAGAAGTTCTTCATACAAGGAAAAAATACTGCCGATAAACGTGTACATTTTGTCAGGTTCAAGGCGTTGAGAGTTACTCCATGCAAATATCACAAAGCAACATGGCCGATGCAGAGCTTCCTAGCTCATGGCTCAGAATTATGAAAGGTATTGCAGTGACCTTCAAATGTTGCAAGGGCTTTCTTAGGCACGGCACCATCGTTTCAAACAGTCGAAAAGCTATGATAAATGATGTGGTTAGCTCTACGCTTCCGCAGCAACCACAGCTCAGCTTCAAACAAGCTTCTTGGAGGGAAAGTCCGGTCAGACTGAAGTTGTGACAGTTTTTTTTATTTTATTTTATTTTAAAGCCATTAATGTTGTCGAAAACACTCTCGCTGCGGTTCCGTTGTCGCCGAAAGCTCATAATGCCCTTTTCAACATGAACACTACCATTCTCCAGCAGAGGCACAACGTGCAATAAAAACTGCACAGCCACAGCATAAACCATGCGCACAACTAATCATCTGAGTGCGGCTTGTCGCTCTCTCTCTCTTTGAAGTTGGACCACTTGCCGCTGCATTGAGAGGGAGCCCTGTAAAGCCGGGAGAAAGCGGTTGCTACGGTGCAACAGACGCAGTACCCAGGTAGTCATGGTCTTGCAATTACAACGTACAGCGTTGTCCTTGTCATTGTAACGCGACCTAGGTCGCTGACAGTCTGTTGAATCACGTATCACGCCGAAGAGTGGCATTGTTGTTTCTGGTTTGGATTGTTGACAACTGTATCTAGAAACAGATGTAGACTGACTTTGCGCGATGACGCTGTAAGCACGCGGCCAGCACTTCGGTGCAGTCGGGTTGCTGTCAAGCTACTGACCGGGCAAGCACTTCATCGTACCGTTGCTGTTGTCAGAGCGAGAAGCATCGATATACTTGCGAGCAGTATAGCAGCGTGGAAAATATCTTTCTCGGTCAAAATTGAAATGTTTTCATTGAAAAGTCTTCCGGGCCGAGGTCCTGTTTTTGTCGCGCTTCCGACAGCGCGTGAAAACTGCCCGCGTTGCGTCAACGCCCGAATCTAAACCAGCACGCTCTTCATATCCATGCACTAAAAACAGACAACTTCCGTGTCGAGCACTCGAGCAGCTGGCGACCAGTTTGCCCGGCTCTGCACCAGATTGTTGACCATTCGCAGAAAATTAATTTCGCATCTTTTTTTCTGGAACATCAACAGTGAGAAGAATTTTTTATGCTCGGGAAAAATGTCTTTGACGACCGTTACTTTAGAATGAACTGCAAAAGATCTTCAACCTAACAATCGCCAATTTGTTAACAGACGGGTTTTTCTACTGGTGACGATGCGCGCGTTTAGTCAGTTGGCGTACCCTTGCATAGATATACTTTCCAGTCTCCGAGGGCTTTTTTGAAAGTCTTTCCTTTTTCATCAGTCTTCACCAATCAGGTCGAATTAAACAGAGCATGTCCTTTATCCTACGTTCGCCTTCCTGGTTGTTTCATCTACCTTGTATGCATAAACACTGAGCTAGTAACAGCAAATACGTACATGAAGCAATCGTATTGTCTCTTAAATTTTGTTGAGATTTTCAGACGTTGACAACTTGCAATGCAAAGCAACATTTTCATAAGTTGTTTTGTGATCGTGTGACGCAAACGCAAACATCTGTTTGGTGAATTTCTTTTCTTCACTATACTGTGAATGAAACCATATTTTGCCACTTCAAAAATTTTTTGATTAATTTTTGATTCTTTGAAAATTCGCTCCTCATATGTCAAAATCAAACTTTTCATTTTTTTATTCACAAGTGATTGTAAATACGTTTGTTTGTGGCTTCGTTTTGTGATTTAAATTTTACTACTGATCATTTCGTTTCTTATCTGAAAATCTACGAGATAAACGCAATACAAACTAAGGTGTCGTTGCGGGGGTCTGTTTCATTTCTATTTTATTAGACTGATCAAACTTATTGCTCCATAATATTTTAACTGCCATAACATAGTTTCCCCGTAATGGTTGTTCATTTTTTCCCAAACTGCTTTCAATTATTGTAACAACTATAAACGTTTGGCCTGGAGGTGTTACATGTCGCAAAAACAAAATTTCTGCACAGTTTCTACCACATACTGAACTTTGCGCCAACAGTAAAGCTTAAAACAAGCAGCAGCATGCCGGAATGCTTGTTCGGGGTCTTCGCTTCGACGAAAAGACCAGGAAGCGTTGTTGAACGCAAAAAACGCTCAGCTTCGTGTGAATATCGAATGACCAATCGAACCCCTGCATGCGAGCTGATTGGCGTATTAATTAATGAAGCGACTTCTGAAAAGACGTCGTCGCCCGCGGTGCTAGTATATTTGCTTGTTCCTGTCTTTGAAATGTAGAAAACTTTTGATTTGAAATCGTCTTGTTGCGAGCTGCCTACCACCGAAGAAGCTTACCGCTGATGCCAGGCAAGCGACTGGCTGCAGGTCAGCCAATGTTTGAAGTTGATCTGGCATCGCATCAAACATCTGCGTCGTTCGCTCAAACTAACACATCCGCTGCACGTTTGGTTTTAGACGAAAATATCTGATAACTAATGCTGCACATTTTGTTCGGGCAAACTTTGTTGGGATATTGTCGCTTTGTGTCGGGTCGCATTGTTTTCAGTTTTATTCTGCTGTAGAAAATGACAACTTTTTTGCATCAAGTTTGTTTTTCAGCTGTTTTTTTTGCTTGACCTCTCTAGTTTGTTTTCATGAACCGCTATGTTAAAACACAAAGATTTCTCATATTCAAAACTTTTATTTTCCTGACCACTTATTTCATGAAAAGCTGAAAGTGTAAATCACAGAAAACGAAAGCTCTTCTTATTTCCTCATTCCGATTGATTAGATATATATTCAAATTGGTCAGGTGAGACTACAATGCCGTACATGGGCTTATGACATGCACTTCGAACCAGTAATCTTTGCTTTACTCTGCACCACACATTTTTCTCGTTAGGCCGTTGTTGATCTATTGGACATGACGATTAATCCACTGCAAACAACCTGGAAAGCTTGAGAAAAGCAACAAAGGGCGTGCTGGCCATACAAGGGTGTAGTTCCTGAAAGATGAGTGTGGCAATCACAAAGTTTGTTGCCAAAGATATGTAACCCTAAGTTTTCATGCTACTAAGGTAACTTTAAGTTATAGTCGAAGTTATCACGAGAGTTGAATTTACTGCGCAGTTTTGTCTGAATTTCGCTGGTAGTTGAGTCGATAGCAAAAGTGAACTTTGCAGCAAGACGTTTTCCAATAAACGGCGTAGAAGTGGTCGCACCCCCAGAGATAATTATCACAATTTGAAAAACGCTTCCAGATCCAATCATGCTGCTCAAATCTAGTGAATCCTTGTAAAGGCAGCAAAAAGCTTGTCTTGATTGAGCAGTTTTGGGTAAAAAATCAATAGTGAATGACAAGTAACGCATCGCGTCTGAGCTTAACTCGTGCTTTGAGAGTCAGTTTGAATTGGTCGACGTGTGCTTTGAAAAGCGACGAATCATTTCCAGCAGAAGTGCTTGTAACAGCTACAACATGGTCACATTGACGAGGCTCAAAATGTATAAAATATGTGGTTGCTAGTTGTGCTTATAGCTTCTGTTACAACATGTCTACAGCGGTGTGGCAGTTGCGCCTGTGTTGGCACGTGTTCAAGTGTCGGTATAATCACAGTACCCAGTGGATTCGGACTTCACGGCAGATAAACGACCAGGGTAAATTAGCGAAACGGAACGGAAAGTACAAACAACTTCATCAGCGTGATATGGAACTTCCTCGGTCGAAAAGCTACCTGGCCCTTCTCCCAGATCTTTATCAAAACCAAAGTTTTCTAGACACGTTTTCAGTATTTAGAGCAAGGGCTTCAGCGTTTTTTGCCAGAACAAGCTGCGTGCTTTTTGCCACAATTGCGTAACTTATTTTTTTTATTTCGTTCCCTGTTATAACCTTATCGTTCCGCATGTACATGCTGTTGGCGAAGCGCCACACCTGCTCAAGCACTTGGGTTTCAGAATAAGAAATTTGTCGCAATTCATACATTAGACCAGGGGTTCCCAACCTTTCTTTGACCATGTACCCCTTCAGAATTTCGACAGATGAGCATGTACCCCTAAAGTTTCTTATGACAAAGAGGCTGAGTAAAATAGAAAAACCCACTGAATTTTTAATAAGACGTTTAGAGTTTTATAACTATAAGGATATATTTCGCTTCTATGTTTCAAGGTTAATTTATTTAACAATAGTACATAATCATTTTTTATTCATTTGTATATGCATAAATATTTCGAAATAAATGATATGTAAACATATTTCTCCCTTCTATTGCTAACTTCAAATGTATCCCTTCAGATAGGCAAATGTACCCCTAGGGGTACATGTACCCCAGGTTGGAAACCCCTGCACTAGACTTTGCAGTTCAATGTGTGCCAGAACGCAGCTGATGGTGTTACCGGGTATTATTATGTTTATTTGATGAGCGTACAATATTCCGTTTGGCCCAGTCACTTTGGCCTTAGCTTGAAATTCGTAACGTCTTGCTTGTTTCTTGGTCACGGAAAAGCGTCTAATAACAGCCCGTTCATCGTGCACGTCATATGTGAAATGAACAGGCAGGATGAACAAAGCTCTCCATGTAGGTGTAGTGCAATTGCAGTACACCCGAGGAAGAATCTATCTCGTTTATGATGGCAGACGCAAATTTTCGCATCACCACCAGCCGATTGTCGCGCCCTGGCTAAGGCAAAACACAGAGGCTTGTTTTCCTCACTGCGGAGTCTCAATACAGGCTGCACATTTTCTGCACGGCTCTTGTTGACAGCCAATCAGTGATCAATGATCCTGTCCAACTGTAATTAAATCCCACCCGCTGGACTTTCTGCCAAAAGAGTAATTTAACATTGAAGCAGGGAAGCAGGTTTTCTCTTTTAGGAGTTGCGCCCTGAGTTATTTCACAATAGGCAGTTTTCCATTTGACGATGAATTAAGTGAGCTTTGTTCCATTTCCTTAAAAGTTTTTGTTTAAACTACCTGCTGGCGTTATTGACGAAAAATAGTGTTATGCGGCTGTCAACTTCATTTTGCCCTGGTGTCAATTTGCAGCCAGAGGCCGGCATCGAATAGTTTCCTCTTCACCCGCCCCCTTTCCCCACCGACCATCAGCTCGTGACGGCTTCCCAGCGGCCCGGAGAAACCTGGTAATCTCGCGACATTGATTAATAGTCTTATTGTTTTCGGTTTCGCTCAAATTAATCACCGTAATCTCCGAAGTTTACCGAGCAAGCCGCCCAACCTGGTGCAGCACGACGGGGCTGCGTCTCGATGAGGATAAAATGCTCTGATGCTGTCTACTGTGGCGATCAGAATTAAAACAGGCGCAAAGTAAACAAGTAGAAATGCTGACCAATTTAAACCGAATCCTGCTCTGAACATAGTTTTAGATATTGGCGGGTCGTTCCAGCATCTCAAAAGTTTTTTTTCTCTGTCGGTACTTTCCCGCGACCTGAAGCCGTTGACTTCTTGCTATGCCGATTGTGGCTTTAACCTAATGCAGAAGGCAAACGTGATAATGCAGACAAGCAATTGAAACTGTAGGTTTTATAAAATTTGCTGCTCGTTACTTACGATCGAAAAGAAAAGAATAAATTTAAATACATTTAAAGAGGTCGTGGCTCAGAGAACGCGTAGCATCTTCATGTAAAAGATATAGTAAGAATTAAATTGTGAGTTCGCCGAGGCCATCACAACAAACGAAAATCGCCTGAATGCGATCCATTCGAATAATTTGATTCATCTCAACTTTACGGTGTCATGTTGTTGTTAGGGATGAAAGCTTAATAAATGAATCAGAGCCAGGGTTGCAGGATATTCTGCAATGTCGAGACGTGCTGCCCAACCATCAGGGGCGGCTCGTCTAAATAGACTCCAGGGCTGCAACCCCTCTGAAAAATGCAATGCAGACAATTCTACCAATTTAACCCTGATTTCATGTTTACTCATCGACACAGAAAACGCAAGAAGTTTAACCGTTGCCGGTGCGGTTCTTAAATCGATTTTTATTATCTTTAAATGTACCTCTTAATGAGACTTTATTTGCGGATGCTAATCAGTGTTTTCATGGAAAAGCCATTAACAGGAAATGTCACTAACAGTTAGACATAGCTAGCGCAAAAATGCCACATGTTCACCCAGAGATGGCAATTTGTAGCCCCCTGGACATTTCCGCTACGAGCCCCCCACCACCGACCATTCTCAGAAGGCATGAAACACGAGGCTGGATTTCAGTGATCCTGACGGTGGGCACAAAAAGTACTTTGTTGTGCAGTCAGTGTGGTTGCTAAATATAAAAGCAGCTGGGCGTTGACAGACAGTTTCAACAAATGTTTTTTTTATTCCTGTTTTCACGACAGCACAGTCAAGAGTACGAACAGCGCATAAGTCACTTTCTAAAAATAAAGTAAGTCCACCAATATGGCAATTTCTCTGGAAAATAAAAGCGAAGAGAGCAACAACCTAAGAGTGCAAAAATTATTTTGAGGTTGCAAGATCATTTTTATGCATTTATCAAAGTTTCAAGATGTCTATTGCTATGTGTTTTTAATCTTTTTCAAGACTTGATTAAATTGTGATGAAACGCTATAATTAAATACTTTTCAAAGCAAAAACCAAATTTGATGAAAGCAAAACTAACAGAAATTTCATCTAAAATTATACTATGGAAGCTTTAGACCTTCAATATTTACATTCTTTGGGTTAATGACAACAGTGTCACATCTTATCTGACAAACATTTCCGAAACCCAAACCGCAGTGTTGCACGTAGACTTCTAAAGTGGAGCATTTTGGTGTTAAATTTGCAAAACATTGAACAAAATAGAAACATAAAGGTACTGCGTGCATCATTTGTGAAATGCGTATTCAGAACATAATGAGTTTACGATTGCTCTCACTGACCAATGCTTAAAAATCATCTGGATGTTCCGAATATCCAAAGTAAACGCGGGAGAAAATTTTTGATTCCACGAAAGTCGATTTCCATTTTAACCGTAATGCCAGGTTTATGTGAAGGACTGTGCATTTTTTATTGTGTGAGCTTCTTTGCGCAACAAAGTAGGATTGCCACGTTTGTTTTTCTAAGTGATTTCATTCTCTATTTAAAACCGTGGTTTTAACTTAACTTGAACGCCCATCAGTGATGTAGACGAGACCGCAACCTTCGAGACCTGATGCAAACTTTGAAGCCGAAACAAGACCTGAGATCTTCGAGACCGAGACACACATAGACACGTCTCGAGACTCCATCACTGAGTCGTCAGTATTTATGAGCATGAAGGTTTTTTTGTAGGGATCCTTAGTTGTACTGTAGTGTCTCGGGATGTTTAGAAATATCTTTTAGTTTTTACACGAGCTTATTCTTCCACTGTATCGAAGTGCGTTTTGGATAAAGCGCGTAACATATTGCTGAACTGCAGAAACATCGGATACAGTTTAAACAAGGTCATTACGCCATCATCACCAGATTTCACCAACCACTTCATTTTATGCTGGCATGGTCCCGCATGTACTGCGTTTTCAAAAATATTTTTGATCCTTTCACAATTGCTTTCATTTAATCTTTATTTTATTGAAGAATGCTGTTTGCAGTAACTCGAACTATTGTGGGATTCACAGGTTGGGCAAACAAAACGCCTTTGTTGGCAATATGCGTATAGTCAACTCAATAACTACAGTTTTCTAACATCTTATTTGCGACAAAAAACGCCCACTTTCGAAGTGTTTTTCACCGTCGATTCAGGAGTATTTCGGCCATTCAAGCGTGCTTGTTGCGTAAGATGCGTTTCTGTGGTAAGTCGTGTCTCACGATCACCAAAGAATGCTGCAAGGGCCGGAGAATCGTTGATGTAAGTACTTCGTTCTGTAAAGTTCCTCCATTACTGGCGACATTGTGTGCAGCTAATGCGCTCTTTCCTTGCCAGTCTAAAAAGCGCTGCAACGTGTCATTTGTTGTTTTTGTCTTTAAATAACCAACCTACCATGTAAATGTGCCCGATGCCCACAAGCACCTCCGCGCTTTTTTGCGCCACTGCTTGCTGGACAGCGCTGACAAGTTAGGAAAATTCCAACCAAAAACAACACCCACGACTTGCATTTAAGGCACGGGCCTTGATGAAGCAAAACACGCCCGGCCTTAAATAGTGACAAGCACCAACGCTGTTGCAGACAGATGCTTGTTTTGGAATGGTACACAACAAAGTTCCTTGAATCGTTGTGAAATTAGTTCGTCACGTGCCAGCGCAGAAGCCGAACGTCGACTCCTCGTTTCCGTCACTCGGAGTGAGATCTAATTTCATCCATTGAGACGCCTTCCGAACTTTTATGCAAATCGCTACGGAGTCCACTTGCCGTCAAAAAAGCAGCCCCGAAAACTTTTCTATCAAACCGAGTGTGCTTTGATTGTTTATTTAAAGTCTTTTTACCAAACCCTTATAAATTTGAGCATTTGGTCGAAAGCATAAAAAGCTTCAAACTAATGAGCACAGGAAGTATTTCAACGAAAACAAAAATTTTTTTCTAAGAACACTGCTCGCTATGACAATAGCAGCACTGGTCGCATTTTCCAGAATCAACGAATTTGTGTTTGAAAAATAATAAGGTTCAAACCAACCAGTTTTCTGTATGAACCCTGTATAGGCATAGCGCATTCGTGTTGAAATAACACAAAAAATCCAATGAACTTAGACAGTGTAGATAAAAATATTTATACATAAGTCATCACTAACGTTCGCATTCAAGCTTGATCTCACGGCGCCTCACATCTAGAACTGCGCAGCGCAAAGTCAGATCTAACCTGAAAAAGAAATTGTTTTCCCGAAGACACTGACTGACATCACATTTTAAGCTTTCAGAAGTCAAGTCAGAAGAGTTGCAATTTTCGTCCACTGTAAGCATTCAGATCACGCCAGGGCCGTTAACCAGTCATTTTTGGCGATCAGTTCGTCGATCAAATGAGCTGACTCGAATCTTCATTTGCAGACACTGGAAAATTGAATTCTGTCCACTATTTTTCACTTTGTAATTACCTATACTTCGCAAATTCGGAAAGTACCTGAAAAGAGCTACTTCGAGGGGTCAACCTCACAGGTATTGTATTTTTCGCATTGTGTCTTAGTCGTTCTCTCATTATCGCAACACCAGCGTAGATGTACACCTCAAATCATTATGCAAAGAAATTATTATCAAACATGAAGCAGCAAAACAATCGATCCAAGCTTTAATTTTCTCCATTTCAGGACGCCAAACTGTGTAGAGAACGCCACAACAATCTCACTGGAGCGATACAGCCGCAGGAGCGACAAAGGAATCAGTAAAAGTTTCGAGTTGGTTCACTTTGTGGCTATGAAGCTGGACTTTTAAAGAAAGTGCTTGAATGAGTTTGGCAATTTCCACACAACACTGTTCAAGGTTGGTTCAAGAGTAAGACATCAGTGGAAAAAATGAACTTAACTTAAATTGCCATCACTAATTCACCTGCATGATTGATTTTCATCGTACTGTTATTCAGAGTTTTCATTTGCAACCTACTTTGGGTAGAATATTTCGGTTGAAACAAGGCACGAAAATCTTTCTGGCAACAGCAGAGTGAACTTTCTTTCCTGCGAAGATCCGCACCTGGTTATTTTTCTCAAAGGACAAATTTTTTGAAACCTATTTTCGTGCCTTGTTTCTATTTTGAAGCAGTTCACTACTTTTTTTGCTTTGTTGCCACAAAAAATGCTTTGACAGAAAAACTCAGCACCGCCGTTTCAGGAAATGAAAATAGGCGAACGCTGGAAGACGTCTGCTGAGAATTTTAGCCTAGAAAAAGATGGTTGTACCTTTGCTGAGGGAGAGTGCAAGACAAACAGTTGTATCCACACCTTTCCTTACAGGAAGAAACTGCTATTAGCTGGAACTCACGTGGTTTGTAGGCTCATCAAAAAATCTGGGTGGTTGCAGGTGAAATGAAAAACGCTACCCGGTTTAGCCACTAATAACAGCGACTTTTGTGATCGAGTAAACCTTTATAATGCCACACTAGCAATCCTGCTGCTGTCTGACTTCTTGCATTGCGCTTATTTCAGGATGAGTGTTATAACCATGTGGCAGGTATGCAAAATCTGCGTATGGCACAAGTAATATTTTTCGGTTCGCAAATCAATCAAGCGCATCAGGAAATGCGCCGGTTTAGGTATAGCCCGGGGCCTACGAGAGGGAGGTGCAGAAGATACATCGTACCCGGGCCCTGTAGTTTTGGGGCCCGGGAGTATGAAAGTGCACACGTTATGTTTTTCTGTAATCAAGGCCAAAATTGCAAGTGTAAGGCAGTTGCCAGTATACCAATTAATCTATTTATAAATCTTAGCAGGGTAACTGTTTTATCTATATTCTGATTACTATACAAACAAGCTATACAAATTATAACAGCTGCACCTGGAGCTAGGGGGCCCGGTATCGGTCTTTGTATCTCCTGTTAAAATTTCTCTCAGAGGCCCTGGTTTTGCCTGCGTTTCACCAAGCAAAAGTTTGCACACGTTTTATACCTACGTCATATTCAGGTGTTTGCGCACAGGTGTCACAAAAAATGCATATGAGTACCGGAGGAAAATGTTTCCGTGATAGGCAGGCCAACAATTCGCAGTCGTTTCTCATGACTCCCTCACGCAACGACGTTTCACGAAGCGACGTCCCCTCAAACACACAAAATAGCCCCACAACGCGCTGATCACTCATGCTTCAAGCAGACATCGCTCAGCATTCAACTTTTTTTGAGACTCTGTAGATTTGTGAAAAAGGAAAGGCGCGGTATTGTCAGTTTGGATCAAGCTGGCAATTGAAGCAACGTGAAGATCTGTGGGCGAATACGAGCAGAACGGAAATTATCCAAAACACAAAGAGTTGAATGGTGGGCGAGACTGGTCTCCTTCTGCCAATGAAAACGCTGCAACGCTCCGGCCTTTGTTTGTTTACTTGGTTTTTGCGCAATATGCTCTTTAATAGTTACCTATTTCTGGAGCCTTGCAGATGTTTTGTCTGTCGGACTCTGGCGTACAGTTTAAAGGCTCAACGCACTGGATCTCTTGCCGCTCATTACATTTTAATAGTAGCTAGATGCGAACTAAGCATGTAAGCACGGCAAGCATCAAACAGACAACAGTACATGAGATTCGCCACCAAACTTTAGTAAGCAGTTACAGTATTCACAATATTAATAGATAACTACTTTCATCAATGAAAGAGAAATTTCCTTGTTGCAGAGCTGAAGACGCTGGTCACATCAGTGCAAACCATGAGCGCTTATCTAGCTTCCTTGTCGCTTAGAGTTTAATATATACACACCACCACCATAGATAAAAAAAAATGGTGTGCAAGAACCACTGTTATGCAACACACAAAACGCAGTGGTTGTGATTGATTTCTTTTCAGCCGTTCATACAAACCCTTATTGGACGAAAGGTTCTGTAAGAGCATCTGCCTAGTACCAAAAACATTTGCTTGCTTTCCCCACTTGGAAGCTTTCGCAGCTTTTATGTGCTCGTTTCCGATTGTACGAAATATTAGCAGAACAACTTGGATTCGACCGAACGAAAGTATTGCTTTAAATTAACGTAACTTCCAACTGGATCAACGCTGTGCAAAAGTACGATGCAATGATTTTTACCAGAAATCAACCAATCAGTTAAACAATAGCCGGCGTTACCAGCTACATTAGCATGAAACAACAACTTTTGCTGCAAAAGATTCTGTCATCGCAAATAATCCAATCTGGAGCTCTCCGCACCAAAGCAATTTGGGAACAACTGCACAGTTGCTTCGAGGTATTGATTTTTTCGTGATCTGCAACAACCAAGGACCTGGGAACAGTAAATGCTTGACGCCCCTTTTTGTTGAACATCGTTGGAGTTCTCAAAATCGCGTCCCTACCACTCAGTCCTTTTTTTTCCCCATGACTGATCCTGTCGGAAACATTCCTCACATAAATTTGTTTATGTTATGGTCATGGCTGACCGAACATGGATGTCACGTGATAATCATTCTTGTAAGAATCACCATCGAGAAGGGGAACAAAAATACAAACACTGGAACTGAGGTACAGCTGGGGGGTGCGTTCCTTTGGGTGAGTTGAAGAGCTGCAAAGTTCGAAGATTTTCTCTCAATAGCTGCACACAAACTTGATTGTTCTATTCTCAACTTCCACCAACATCTTCAATACGGCAGCAGCATAACTGCTACACTTAGTATTCCACTGAAATTATTACTGGCCCCAAGTATCAGTTTAAGTTACGGTTTTGGGTAGCATAACAAATGGAAATTATGCACCTGAAAGCTGCTGTTTTTCGTTCAAAAGCTGATAGTGTTGCAGTAGCAACAATGGTTGCAAGCTTCTTTGACTCCTCAAAAGAAGCAATTTGGTATCTTGCCGTTTAAAAAAGTAGTTTTTAGGAGTTTTACCTTTATTTGTTGAGACGATTTGAGATTATCACTTAGGTAATTTCTTAAAGGTTTCAAGAGAGCTTCTCGTTTAAATATTCTATTGACGAACCATACTAGAATAACATCAACAGACAAGAACGCAGATACGAAATGCGGAATATTTTAAAGCTAAAAACACAGAATTTCCTGCCAAATAAAACACAAGACTGAATGTTTTCAAAATTATACCAACGTGGATAACTTACTGAGGTTTCAAAAGATTTTGAGTTTCTGAAATTCTGCGGAACGTCTCTCTGAAACTATCAACTAAAGTTTTATGGTGGCCATCAATGCGTGTATTGTTTTCTCTACATTTATTTCTTTTCATTTACTCCATTCACTTTATTTTTAATTCAGAAGATTCCCTAAAGATTCTCGCAAATGCTGGAAATGAATGTCATATTTTCATTTTCCCGAGCAGTTTTCTTTCACGTTGATGAGACGTAAAGCAATATTTTCTGACACTACTCATAGAAAAACACCTCTTGTTAAATGCCCCACTGCATTTAGAAATCAACTTCGCAATGACGAAATAATAGTTAGACTTTGTTTCGCGTCAGGAAATTTGAACTATTTGTGCAGACGAAGAACGCAGCAACAAAGTGATTTGATTTGTTTTTTTCACTGCAGCTTTACAACGCATCGAAGGCCTTGATTCTTACAAACACACTCATTTTCCTCCGGAATCTTATTCTTGTAAAAAAATTTGCACTTTTTCTCTTTATTTTGCGACACACACGGATCGCACATAAAAGTGTTTTGTGGTTGATTGTAGGACCAATGACTGGAAAAACGTTCGAATATATATTATGCTGTTTTGAGTACTATTCTTATTTGACTTAAACTTAGCTACACGGTATCAGAAATAACAGAAAGCACTGAAAATTTTTTGATGTTCATCACGTACAGTTTGGAAATTGTGCAAAATTGCATTCATCATTTGGTTTTCATGCGTTGTCTCTTAGCTGATGCAAAAAACAAAACCCTTGTGTAATCACATGCAAAACATTTACCTGGGCAAAGTAACCTAGTTTTCCTGTGAAAAACACACGGTAGATGATCTTGGATTTGAAGGAATGCTGATGTGTGACTGAGCCGATGGAGAAAACGCCATCTTGATGCTCAGCGCTTGACGGAAAGCTCTCATTACTTTCTGAAAAATGAAGTTTCGCTCGCTTATAGGACAGCTCAAGTGAAAAACATCAGATTTACTTCTTTATTTCATCACATTTGTATGCCTGTGAAAATAGACAAGTTTTGCCTGACCTCGCCCACGCGATTTCATTGGTTCTTATGGCGGACACGTGGGTTTTACGGAGACGTTGCTATGGTTGCGCAGGCGTCCTGCCACTTCAACATCGTCACCAGATAATTGCGAATAGTGGTACGTGCTTTTACGTCTCGGTATCGATATTCTTGTTCGTTATAAGCAACTGAAGCTGTGTTCGATTTTATGACATTTTCAAGGTACTATCCCAGACCCACACCGCACCAAACACATGCTTCGTGTATAGTTCTTATGTCGATGTGTGTAGATGTAGATTGTAGATCTGTGCGTCAAACCAGACAGAAGAGGCTTTTTTCCTTCGTTAATGCATCAACAATAGATAAACGACTGCTTGCAGTTGCGGGGATATTGTCATTCTCGTTTTAAAGAATTGGGTCGCTAAGTAAATGCTTGCAACGACCCTTTATCCACTGTTCGTGAACAATTAACCAATGAATTTGTTTTGTTGCCATTTTAAAAGGTAATTCTCTTGAAAAGACTGGGATTACGCTTTTACAAGAAACAGGTGGTTTGAAATTTTTCCGAATGTCCTGTTGTTGGGAAGTTTCAATCTATGCTTCATGGCAAGCGTGCACGAAGGTGACAGTTTGAGAAAGCTGTATCTGGTATGTTGCGAAAGAAACACGGAGACCTGAAAAGACGCGCGAACGAATCCGTCGAAGGCTTTTTTTGCAACTTTTGCAGGAAGCCATTTAGTGGGCCATGCAGCCAGAGAGCTGACGCTGAATGTGAGTTTAACATTTTGCGCACCATATGGGAAACGCCAGGCCGGTGAACTCCTTCCCCGCTTAAGCTCACCAGGAAGCAGCAGGAGAAGACTTTGATCGACAAGATAATGAAGCAATGGGATTTCTGCTGCTCCAGCCCTTCTCAGAAATCACAAAACGCTGAAACGCAACAACGTTTTCCATTTGACATCGCAAGCTGACTTTCGTGGAAGCTGGTGCAGGTTTCATGCGGCTTGCTGTTGGTTTGATGCCGATTTCGAAGGCAGGCAAAACCGATCTTCTCTCAGTCAAACGTCCGAACTATCTCAAGCGAAAGACGAAAACAATCGCAGCTTGGCGCTTTGAGGAAGTTGTTGATCAAAATCTTCTACTCGCTGTCTCTGGAGTAAGCGCGCAGCAAACATGACGGTCCTTTGCCAAGCCTGCTATGCCTGTCATAGGTTTACTGTTTCGCTGCCGTTCTTGATGGAAGACTGAATTAAGTTTGATTTCAATTTCTCAGAAGTATTCTTTATATTGCTTCCACCGGCATCACACGCGTCGCTTATGAGCAGCGAAGTTTGCGTTCGTGACTGCCTTCCTTGAAAATCTGTGACAATTACATGTTGGGTTGTTTTCAAAAACCATTTCTGATGCAGACGGCATCAAATATCTGGTGGGAACCCGATCTCTATTTGCTAAGGCCACCACTCCCGAAATATCTTCCAGAAAGTGACTAAATGAACTTTAATAATGTGCTTTTCATGGCGTTGATATTTGCTATCAGGCTGATAAAATGTAAGGAAATTTTGGTTGGGCACTACGTGTAATGAACCTCTGATCATTTTGACTGAGCTTGCAGAGGCGGAGTCCTTTTTTGAACGTACCTTGTATTGTTAAGTGCATGACCAGTTACTCCACTGACATTATTAGGCAATAAAGAATCTTCACCAGAGAAAAGAATCTATAAAAGTCGATTTTAGTTCTTTTACCGATCATGCTGCACGAATAAATCCAGAGGTAGAATATGCACTTGCACCATCAGTGAATGTCACCGATGCCAGTGCGACAGTTTGAGTGGCACAGTGTAGGGTTGCCATGTCGTTCGTTTTCCTTTTGGAGGACATGTCCTCTTTTTCATAAAAAAATGACGTGTCCTCTGAGGATGCTAAACGATGACAAAATGTCTTCTTTTTACCTTTCAAAAGTTTTCTGGAATACAAAGTACATCTTTTTGGCGTGATTTTGAGTGGCTTATAGTCTCGAACGGGATGTACTGCAGCGAGGTGGTTAGAGCACCTTGCCACACAGTTATTGCAGACGTTTTTTGCATTGCTGCACTGTAATCAGCGTTGTGCTTTTACGATATCTTGTATTATTAGAGTCACTGTTTTGCAACAATTCTTTGTTAAACATTGCTTCGACACATTAGCCCTGTACCAACCTTTGGATACAGTAAAGAAGTGCAGCCCATATGCAGCTTGTCTGATTACAGGTAATATTTAGCAGCTATAAAAGAAGGTGTTTACAGGTAATATTTAGCAGCTATAAAAGAAGAATAAAAGAAGGTGTCCTCATTTTGGATGATGAAAACATGACATCCCTAGGACACAGAACAATGGCAGTTAAATATGCATGAGCAAGCAAATGTATCAAGAATCCTTTAGCCAGTGACGCAAAATGACTATCCAGATTCTAGAGGCATTGTTAGTGGCTTGCTTAAAATGCCATCCCAAGTCGACTCTGCACATAAGGTAATATGCTGTCCATGAGCAATCATTTATGTACGTCTTCTTTGCTATGATACTAATGTACGTCTGCTAATAAACAATGAACGATGTTGACAAAGTAACGAAACTAAGATTCCATGCCAGCACAAAGAAAGCGGACTCATGCCTTGACGAGTTGATCAACCCTCTTAGCTTTCTGAAATTGAAAGTGTTCCAAACCAACTTATTCTGTTCTGCCGAAATGATTCGTGGGCTAAAAAATGACCAGCTTCCATTACAAAATTTCGCTTGGATCCCGGTTTGTTTCTTAACAATTACCGATCGCATATACTTCAGAGCTGGAGTCCAGGATCAACGCGCACGGAGACGAAATGTTCTAAAAAAACTATTTTTCAGATAAGTCCAGCAGTCACTGGAAATGCTTACAATAGTTTGATGATGTACTTTGTGGGCAATTATATTTTATTTCCATTTCGACAAACCGAATTTCTTACTCAAGAAAACAATGGAGTTCAGGTGAAAAGTAGCGCTGGAGGCGTGGCAGTCAACGTGAAGCCAGACAAATGACCCCCTCAGTACTACTGGTTGATTTAGTGCTAGATTGCATTGCCGGGACAACTGGAAGGCTCTTTAACAAGATATCCATTGGAGCTGTCCCAGTATTTCTTGTTCCAATTTCCTGTGCCGGCCTTTCGCCAAATTGACACCGAATATCATGTCATAAAGCTTGTACAAGAGACTCGGTTCACGTTAGAATCTTCCAGTTATATCACATTGACAGCAAAAGTCCTATCGACGCCAGTTCCACAAAATCGCGAGTCAACCAAGCAGAACGAAATGCGTGGCGGTTTATTTGTTTGTGACTGAGATAGCAACCGCTAATGCCGGCCAACCGTGTCGGAAACCACATCCGAATCGAACCTTCAAAATGACAAACAACTTTCCCCTGATAACGGACGACGACCAATAATATCCTCAAACTGCAAGTTAATTATCGATACAGTTTAGGTCGTTGCCTGCAAACAGGGCGAATGATTAATTACAAAAAAGCAAACACCGCGTCCATCTCTACTTGTGTGCTGTGCATTTTTGCTGCTGATCTAGAAGCACTTTTGGCTCTAAATCTCTTCCGGACCAGCGATAAACATGTTGGCTGATCAGAGATTCATCTCCAGAACTTGTGGCTGTCTGAAATCAACATTCCTTGTCGCCAACGTAATGGCGTCAACCGTGGCTCCCCAAAGGTTTGTAGAATTCTTATGGAACACTCAGATTCCGACACCTTCTCGCTGGAAAGTTTTTGGAATATGCATCTTTTAAGAAAAAGGCAAATAATACAGATGCCAGCACGTTTCTTCATAAAATATTTTTAAAAAGCGTTGTCAGCAGTGCAGCACAAATAAAAATGTGCACCAAATTGTTTTTTGAAAACAGATCATGCATTTGACTGAAATAAGTCTGGGGTTGTACAGTTGGCAGAATGCTGCACTTTCTCATTTATATCAACATGCAACTGACTAACTGGCTGTTTTAGGTGCTTTCAGTAAAGATCATAAATACATTCTCCATTCGGTTACAACTACAAGTAATATGTGACAACGACTGAGTTGCCTTAGTCCACACTTTGCGGTTTCACCACAAAAGTTAGCAGTCTTCTGCATACCCTTCAAATATGGGGCAAAAAACGATCCTCAGAGTGAACCACAATTGAAATGCTAAACACAACGTAAAGAAACTGTGGCATTATGGAACAAAACGAACGTTCCAGTGTTTCGTCCAATCTTTGTCAGACGCCTATTGTGTTGGCTGTCTGTGAATTACGGACAATGGGCTCATACTACTTTCAGTACTACAGCTAAGCTGTTCTCGGCAGAAAAGATTAACATTAATATGGTAAAAACAGTTTGAAGCACTTGCACGTTAAGACAAACAGATATAGCTGCATTGTAAATTACCATCAACAGTTTCTCACAATGTATGTCTGCTTTCCTGCTAGAAATCAGAAAAAAATGCATTAACCACCATAGCAACACAAGTTGAATGCATAAAAAGAAGTGTTTAGCACGTCTGTCTATATGTTTTGAGACATACCAACACCTATTTTTCTACAATGAATATACCCGAGCCATTACAGATATGACTAAGGTGCTCAAAGTTTTTGGTTTATGTTTTGGGGATTTTCTTTTTAAGGAAGTTGCCAAAAAATTAAAAACCTCTGCTTTTATCAACAAAATGTTCGAGAAAAAATGAACGAAATTGTTTTAAGCATTGCATAAAGCTTTCCCTTTGATTGTTTGTGCATCAACACTGGTCGATTAGCTCATACCTTTCGCACGTTTGCAAACAGTTTATTGTTGAACTTATAAAAGTTATTGAGTTTTCTTTATATGTACTCAGAATGAAACACTATTCAACAAAAATACTTTCTTGAAGTCATGCGTTTAGAAAAGTGACAATAACCAATTTTTCACAGACACATACAATATATTTAAACTGATACTTTGTTACCTGCAGGTGCCTATGCTAATGTGCTGACACCCTGCTTTGATAATGCCAGTGCTTCTGTGCTGCGGTCAATTTGCGTGCACAGAATCGAACATAGGTGGAATATCTCACCAAGATCTTTCGCTGAGATAGAACTTGAAACTCGGAAAAGAAGCATCAACGTAGAAACCAACGATTGAAATGAAATTGCGTTAGCAGTTTGCTTTCTGATAAAATCATTAAATGAAATTTTCTTTGTGTGAACTAGAGGGCATAGGATTTTATTGAAATGAACTCATATGGTAATTAAAAGCTCTAGGTTTACAACAAGCTCGGAATCAGCCGACTTGATTACGATTTCATAACTTCTTGATGATTCGAACTTGCACGTATCTTCTGTTGAATATTTACTACATTTGAATAAGATTTCAGGATTGAGGATGAGTAAACTTACGTGAAATCGATTTGCTATTGAAAATTCGCTGTTTGATTCTACTGCTACATCTCTGTGGAGACTGTGTTACTTGAAACTCATGTGGCATTTCAAATCACAACTGAAAATAGTCGTGTTCGAAATGTTCAAAATGATCTAATTTATATTATTAGTTTTTGCGAATCGTTAATTCAAATCGAAAATCTTGTTAATATATTAGTACACTGCTGTTTGACATTCTTTCTATGTTTCTGCGTGCTTTGGACAGACGAAATCCTACTTTTTTGAGACTTGGAGTGTTTAACGATCGTTTCTTTTCACTTTGTTGAAAGCATTGCATGTAACCTCAATTTCACCGAATGTTGTTTCCCAGGAAACAAACCTATTTCAGAAATTTTTCTACTTCTTTGCTTTTTTCACAATACTTGTATCTTTTGTTTTACACAGGAGGACAGCAATAATTGGATCAGCAAAAGACATCAATATCATCAATTCCTATATTAACACTGACATGCCCTGCATCACCGCGAGGGTTGTTTTTTGACAATTACCGGACGCTTGGGCTCCTGGGAGTTCTAAGCTAATCAATGTTTTCAACTTGAAGACAGTAGAAGCGAACAGAGTAAAATCACCGGTGTTTAAAATCATTTGCCCTTCGCTGTTGCTTTTTAAATTTACAGGTTTCAGTCGGTCAACCCCACGCAAGAATGTATGTTACGAGAGTGCCTCTTTGCAAAAGTCACACTTGAGGATTAAACATCTGATGTAAGTTACTTTTCACCGCGCTTGGTTAAAGGCAAAGCGCGGATGTCGTGTCCACTCTACCATAAAGAATCCATCTTACCCAATCTCCCATGCGTTGAATAACACTGTCTCGTTTATCCGTCTACGCCTCGTCACTATCCCATGTCGTTTGCACGCGCCTGCAGGTGAGCGGTGTCAAGGCGTGACAAATATAAAAGGCACGCGCGACGTCTCGCTGAGTGCGAGAGGGACAAGTTCGTTGCTTATCGAAGAACAGCAAGCAGGCGGGAGAGCGTGCCGCGCCGCGGGTGAGTCGCAAAGAGAGTGAAACCGTGACCGTATCAGCAAAACACTGTCGCAGACATCGGTATCTTCCTGAGTGAGGAAAGTGTTTTGCGGTGTTCGCAGCTTAACATACCAATCACGTAAACACACAAAGACGGCTGTTAGCAGATTTGTCGAATGAATTATGGACCAATTTTCAAATAAACATCCGTTTCAGGCTGATCATTATTTCACATGGTTCTGAGAAAATAGCACACGCAAGTGTCAATCCCCACCCTTACTAAAAAGCTTCACCAAATGCCACAAAAAGTTCGTTGTTGGCATACGAAATCTTTTCAGTCCAACACATCTGATTGTAACTTAAATGCTAAGTCGGTCATGTTTGGATTGCTCTCATTTCGTCTTTTTCTCCAAACCCTGGCTATTTCTTGAAAAATAGATTTTGCCAAAATAAAAATTTTAAACATTTTTGTCAGTCTACCATACAACATTTTGAAGCCATGAAACATTTTCAATCAGTCATGAAGTTCAACTGTATCTTCTGTATAGTTGTTCAATGTAACCGCAGCTTATAACCTCTGTGTGGTTGCGTCATGTTACCGCAGTTCACTTTTTGGGGTTTCAACCAGTTATACCTCACGCGTGCAACATGCTTACCTCGGGCTACTTGTTCAATCGAATTTTTGATATTTGGATTAATGTTTGTTGCAAAAGCTTGGATATTATTTTTTAAATGGCAATAACCATCAATTTGTAATTTTACTTGTGGTTTCTTTTCGTTAAATGTGTCAGTTGCCGTGAAAAACTTTTTGTAGAAGTTAGTGAAATACGTTACTGAAAAAGTGGAACTCGGGTGAGTAGAACCAATACAATTTCACGGGTAGAACATTGGAAATTTTATTGAAGTTTTTTATGGTTTCTTTTTAACAATGAAATTTTTGGAAAATAGTATTATTTTTCTTGAGCGCAAAAAAAAGAACGACTTGATTTTTCTAGTAAAACAAAAAACATAAGAAAATTTACAATGCATTTTACCAATCGAAATAACAGCAAACATTTGCAATATGACGACTGCGACCAACAAAAAATTTCAATTGATTACTTTACCAACGACTACTTCTCAGGATCGGGATTACTTCAGAATAAGAATGCGTGAGACCAACAGGTTATCTTAAACCTGCAGGTGTCCAACTTTTGCCAACTTTTTGAAGTCAATAATAGTCTCTGCCGCCTCTGTCTCGCATGGTTGTTGGCGAGCGGCAGCGCAGTAAGATCAAATGAATCCACAGATGAACGCCTGATTAAATGAAAGGATTGTGGATCGGAGTTCATGAGAGAAATGCTTTTGGCCTGATAGCGCACTATCATTGCGAATTGCGAAAACATAGACAGTTTGCTGTTTTTATTTGAAACTTAAGAGATTTAAAATACTTTTTCGCAGATCTCATGCTTGAGCAACATCACAAATCCTTGACATTGAATTCTCAATATTTTGCCTGTATAATTAAATTAAAGTTGCGTCAAAGCAAAAACAAGCATTTTTACGGAAGTAGAACGCAGGCAGAGCATCAGGCCGGAACGCATCAAACAATGCCGCACCTGTTGCTTGAAGCAAACATTGCGAAAGCAGTTTTAAGATGTTGCGGTGATTTACAGCTGAAACTAAATCTTTTTTCAAATCAAAGTCACCTGGTGCATTTTTGAAAGAATTCCTCCCACCTATAGCATAAAACCCAGTGAGCGTTCATTTATCTACTTATAAATGTTCACATTTATCTACGCTTGAAGACGTTAGAGCAAATGTTAAGAAGCCAAAAAGTATGTAAAATGTCAGAGATTACACCAAATCATCCTCGGGAGGTTTAAACTGAAGTGCCAGAAGCTTTTCTCGAAAAAAATACTTCTTCAAATGGTATTGACCTATAAACTGTTTAGAAAGGTTTGCCGCGTTTTTTCACTGAAGTTCTTGAAACAACTTTACTTCAAATGTAAATAATTTAACCGCGTACATCTGCTGATAAGGATAAACAACTTAGAATATTTACGTTGTGCCAATCTTCAATCGGCTTTTGAATAAAAATGGGTGGTAATTTAAAAAAAGCAAAAAATAAATGACACGTTTGAGGTCATGAGCAGTTGATTTGCGGATATTCAAACTAGGAGACGGCTCATTTTCGTAAAAAATCACGTCTGTACATTACGAAGATAACATACCATAGAAATCGTTTGTGAAGAACTGCTCTTTAACCGATGACAACAAAAGCAGTTTAAGTGAGAGTTCTGTTGATGCACCACTTGGCGCAATGTTGTTTCAAGCTTAGCTACTAAGTTGAAGCTGGCGTTGTCGATAAGCAGTCAAGCCGTAACGTTTCAGGCAGAACTGAATGTTTAGCCAGCCAAAGACAAAGTTACAAATTTCAAACGATTCATCACATGTTGCAGCTTTCCGTGTTTTTTTATTGTGGAGGCTCAAAACGAGCTCTTGATCGGTTAAGCTACGGTAATTATATTACGCACTTCCTGTGCAAAGCTATGCTGCATAAATTACTCAAGCAATACCACTTGTAAAAATCTTTTCCAACAATGCGACATCATCAAATTGTTTATACATGTTTGAAGTAAATTCACTGAACTGCATTACATACATCAGTTTCAAGCTCATGAACGAGGGGAATACCTTCTTATGATTACTCTTTCTTTTCGAATCTTGACGTAACTGATATTTGTGGTGCAACAATAACTGGCCAAGGTAAAAAAGTTTCACGACAGATTTTTGGCTGCGCATTCTCTGCGCCACAACATGCGATGAGCAGTACGAAGGTATCTCTTGTGATACGCTTCGATTACATTTTTAGGAACCGCCAAAGTTATTAGAATCCACGACACTTAAATTAGGGGTGGCTTTATCGAAAACCGTCGAAACTATCTTTGCTTGTTTGACTGCTCAAGCAACGAGACCAGACAGTAGATTAGCTTATTAGCTATAAGATCATCACCTTCCACGAGCTGAACAAATTTGTGGTAAGGTCAGGTGGCCTTGTATTAGGAGAGTTTGGTGTATGCAGGTGCCGAGCAACTCAACACAAGTGCATGAAGTTTATTAAAAGGCTTATCACTCAACGTTAATTGCTGCAATGTTGTAATCGTGCCTCTGTCAAACTGTGACGTCGCGCGAGCACTCTCCTTGTCCGAATTAGCAGAAGCGTCAACTGGAACGCGAGAAAGTTAAACAAGACCTCTCCAACTATCAGGCATTTTTTGTTTGT
>Ga0210059_1000257_pt1 | contig 59761 bp, 36 predicted proteins | sample Ectturendosymbi2_FD_188042 | JGI IMG/M metagenome (GOLD analysis project Ga0210059, IMG submission 188042) | Ecteinascidia turbinata endosymbiont from Florida, USA - Sample 2 (SPAdes) (version 2) | ecosystem: Host-associated > Tunicates > Ascidians > Unclassified | place: Key West, Florida... | reverse complement strand
CAACAAATTTTCCTTTGTTATATTGTTTTTCCTCATTGGCAAAATGTCTACGCGGGCCGGATGAAATGGCTTCGCGGCCGGATTTGGCCCGCGGGCCGTAGTTTGGTGACCCCTGGTCTTAGAGGACTGCATCTCTTTCTTGGGAAGGAATACAGTCTGTCTTGAAACTGCAACGGTATTGCGTGGTTTTGCGCGAACGATGTGAACTGATCCTCTATAGCGAGGCTATAACTTTGAGGCTCGGTTCGCTACAATCCTTTCCGCAAAACAGTGCGAACTGTCTGCAGACGTTTACATTTCTGGTGGCGCAAGACACGTCTTATTCAAACGACCAAAGTGCTTTGAAATAGATTTGCTACTGCAACCTGCAACGTTTCAAATGGCTAATTTAATAATCACTGTCAGAAAACAGTAGTTCATCGAAACCAAAACACAGATCCAAAGTTTTTGATAAGTTGCGGTAGATACTTTGCATTGTTATACTGATTATTATTCTTACTGTTGTTTATTGTTGCATATATGATTTTGTGCTCACTTTTGTTGTAGTGTGCTGAAATATGGCCCTACTGTTCGTTGTCATGTTAACGCCAAACGTAGAAATGAGATTGTGAAATATCTATAGAACATTCCACACTCTCCAGCCCAGGTATTTGTTTATTATCTTCCGCGAATAGGACACCACAAAGATAATTCAATATGTCTTAGGTGGCTGATGTCCGGGTGGCGATTGTCCTAAGTGGCAGTTGTCCGGGATGCGATGTAGTCCTAGAAGCCTCCCATATAACCACCTACGCTGAGGCGAAGAACTTTCTTCAGACCGCGACATCCAAGCAGAAAAACGTGTACGAGCTACAGTGAAATTGTTCAGGAACACTTTAGCCTAGAGAAGTTGTTGAAGCTTAAGACTCTGCGACTTATTCTCGAAAGTTCTGTTTGTTCCGATGAACTCTAATTGCACTTGTATACAGCTGCACGTGGAGTGACTTGGTAACGAATGGGCAAGCCACTATATATCGTTTCTACTCGCAACAGCTGTAAGTATTATGAATCAAACAGTTCTGAGTTGTATCGCAAATGGACATGGAGTCAGTTTCGGTCACGGTTGGTCAAAATACTAGTTCACGTAACTGCTCACACGATTTGCTGCAACGTCCTTTTGTTTCATGTAATGGAGTTGTGGAGTAAGTTGGGAGAAAGGAACTTTCGAAAATTTGTGTGAATAAGTTTACTGAAAAACGTTAACTGGAGGCCCGGTACAGAAAAGTGAATTTTCTAGTACGCTAACGTCCCGTAGAAAAATGCTGTTCTTTCTGCTACTCATGTTGTTGCGTAGCATTTGCCACCGGGTTTCAAGTCAATCAGATAAATTCGATCTTCTGGCGATTACTATTTTGGGATTTGGCAAAATAATAAAATAATGGCCAGAAGATCAAATTTATCTGCTTGGTCCCGAAGAAAGTTTACAGTAAGTGCAAAAAGCTTTAAGCTTGCAGAAAGCAAAAAATACCTTTTTATAAAATTTTACAAAAATTAAACTCTTACATTTTTGGCCAGATAAGAAAAGACCACCTACTCACAAAAAACCTAGAACCAAAACGGCGTATTTACTTGAAAGCTGTATGACATCTGGTTCGTTTCGTATATAAGAAAGCACATGTAAATGAAAGCGAACATGACAATTATCAACTCTGAGCGTGATTTATAATAACGGAGGCATGTAAATAACAAGCACATTGTGTGTGTTGTTGTTCTAATGCACAAATCTAGTACTTGGAGTAAAGGTGAAAACAAAACAGTTGCTTAAAACAACTCGAGTTTTATCCTTGAGTGCTAAAAAGTTGTTACTATAAATTAAGACTTCTGTTTTTCAGCAAAAATCAAGGCAAAAACCACAAACACTTTACAGGCAGTATTAAAACATCCACCGTGGTGTGTTTTAATTAGAAACTAATTCTGTAGTAATAGTTTAAGCAAGAATGCTCAAAAATCTATTATTTGCCATTCATCAAATCTTCGCTTTGTACTCCTGCAAAAAATCCATTAAAAATCTCATAACACCTCAATGTTAATAGTGTTTGGGCTGTCTTTTCATGCATTGATAAATAGTCTATTTCAAGCTTTTTTAAATATCTCAAAATCATTTTTTAACGTTTGGATTAGCCGCAACGATTGAAAAAATACCTATAAAACACGCAGCCAAAATACATCAAAAATATGTGTTGTGACGCTCGTAACTACAATGGTTTTCACCTGTGATTCTTATGACGGAAAAAATATTCTAGCAGCTTCTTTCTGAAGGTTTTGCACAGGAAAACATTGACAAACTGAGTTTTTTTTCGCTTCTTCATTGCTGAAAGACATAAGCTTTACGATCAATCTTTATTTTTTGCAATCTGTAAAACAATTAAAATTTGCAGCCTGTTTTTTCAGCAACATAAGAAGGGCTAAAAATAGCTTCACAAAAGAGCCAACGTGAGTCTTTCTTCTGTCTTTTGGTCGACGTTTACATCCGGTTTGTTTTTAGCAAAAAACAACATTACATCTGAACAAAGTAAAATGGGAAAGGTATGTATTAATGTTCGTAATGAAATTTAGTGGCTTGAGGCAGGATCCCAAATGATTTTTCAATGTTGAAATGTTTCTTTTTATGCTGTTTTCAAGTCGTGTTCAAAAATTATTGCTGCCGAGGTATCAACCTTCACACAAATCACGGCAAAAACCATGCAAGTGGCGTTTCCAGTCATGCAAACAATTGGGCTCTATTGTGCTTGACTGCTGACTACTGCGACCACTTCCACGCGGTTCTTCAATTTTCTTTCGCCGAGTTTTTCTTCAACCGATATTTGTTGTTGTTGTTTGGATTTCATCCTTTCCTGGATTTCTCTGCACAACCAAACGAACTAAATAGAAACAATATGTATGCTAAAGCATTACAATTTTTACTTTACCTTTCCTGCTGTTGTGTGAAATCGTCAATAAATTTTTGTACATCGACTTCCGAAACTGCATGTGGTATAAGAGGAGGCTTTATCCCTGTGAGGCAGTAAAAAACAATTGAACGGCTTATGGTTTTAAGAATATCAAGATGACGGGGTGCAAAAGTTACAGAAAATGCTATAATGACCAAATGTTTGTTTCATAAACTTAGTGGTGCGGTAAAAAGTAAAACTACGCTGTTACAAAAGGGAACAGAACAGACGTTTTTCCCTAATTGGCATGCATGTCGTATTAGTAATGAAATGGAGTGGCATTGTGCAACAAAAAGCGCCATTTGACGCTTTAATGGAGACAAGGAAGGTGCAAGCCTTTAAAGAACTGAATTTCCGATTGATGCAGCAAACGACTGTGTGACTAGAAGCATGTTCTATATGCGGTAGATCTTTTCCATGCCGTGCACTTGAAGAAATATTTTTACCGGTTATCCAGTGTCCATATAAATGTTAAACTTAGACAAAAGTTCGAGAAGAGAAACCAGTTCAATTGAAAAAACTACTTAATGTCTAAGAAAACTATCTGATAAATGATTTGTAAATATCCTGCCACCGTTCGTGAACTTCATATCGGAAAATCAATTGCTAGTTTTTATCAATGGTAAACACTGCTAGCTTTCATCAAAGGCGATATCAACCTAAATATTCTGGAAATTTGTTATGGACCACTGAAGTAACTTGAAATCATTCATTCTGATGATAAAACGTTGAAGAGGTAATTAATTGGTTTTTCCACATGCATATTAGGAAAACATTAAGGCCAGGTTTTCACCAGTCCCCTTGGTGATGGCATAGTGTACTTTCAAAAAACTTCAAAAATACCGTTTTGCCTCAATTCTCTTTTTCAGATTTGCCTCAGAAACTTTGTGTTTCTCCCATTTAGATTTTGTTATCAACTTGTTCTTTTTATTTCACTACATATTTCAGCGCGTATCTCTCAAAGAAATCCAGAAAGCTATGTTTTTGCGTTTGATCGCTTCCCCAAAAGAATATTTTGTTTTCAAGTACATTTTAGCGGGGTTTTTGAGGCAGAAGGCGCCAGAATATTATTAGCCCTGCCCAGTTTCAAAAAGAAGAGCCATATCGCAACACATGGCCTCTTCTTTTCAGGTGGTACTCGCAGCAACACCTTCCTGGAAAAGTTACTGCAAGAATTGTGCAACCGGTTTGTCCAGCGGTATAATTTGGGCCATGAAATGAGTTAAAACAATCAATGCCATCGGTCGTCGCACGCGTGACCAAAGGACCACGTTCGGGCTTTAATCAGAGGGGCCGGTTCGAAAAATTCGCGAAAATCCCCCTATCAGCCATCAATAAGTGGATGTTCCGTTTTGCGCCCGCTAAATAATTTGGGGAGGCAGATTGGGGCAACGCAGAGTGTTTCTGCTTTGGTAAACGTGAAATCCAGACGTAAACACCAATTGTGCCATAACCCATTGCTTGGAAAGTGGAAAGTCACCTATCTCACAGGAAAAGGCCACGATCTAAGAAGGTAAATGATATTTCGTGGATGTTGTTGGCATCTCTTCAACTAAGCGTCGGGACTCTCACATTGTGGAGCTATGACGATGGCAGAAACTCTCCACTCTGGTATTGAGCAGATACAGTCTTCCAGGGGTGGGGTTGGTATACTCGTAATTGCCAGTCGGTACGTTGTTTAATGAATGGATCCCACTGTGAGGAAAGGTGTCCATGTTGAGGTTGAAATTGATAGACTGCTCCTATGTTTGATGAAGATTAACGGTCGAAACTCAACCGAACAGTGCGCGGCATTGTTGGAGGAAACTAATGACGCCCTGCGAAAGGTAATGCTAAGGAATCCACGATCCTTTTGGGAAACTTCTTGGCACATATTGTAAACGACCCTGGTGTATAGAAGGATGTGATCAGTCAACATTCTGATGCTAACCTTTATGACAATGGACGGCTCCTGTTGCAACTGTCCTACAACAACACACTGTGTATCACGAGCAGCGTTTTCCAGCACAGAAATTAGCACAGATGCACCTGGTGCAGAAATCCACTGGGTCAGCGGTTACTCACTGATTTCGGTATTGTTGCAGCTGACTTGTTCCAATCAGCATTGGACGCTCGTGTCAAAATGATGTGGCCATGAATTTGGATATTCCGGCCAAACCGACTTCACTTCGTGGAACTTTGCGGCAAAGTGCACAAAAATGGAATTCGTAAAGACTGAAAGTCAATCTACTTCTCCTCCATTTAAAGAGATCGCAGTTACTATATTTAGGCCACATGAACAGTGTGCCCCAGGAAAGCTTGATAAGTCATGTACTGTTGGCTACACCCGCGGGAAAGCGACCCAAAGCCGGCCGACTAAGGAACAGGTGGCGTTATTGCATTTCCGACCTGGCTTACTTCCGTCTTACTGTGGGTCCAGCAGAACTATCACAAGTTGTTCAATATCGTGGGATATTCTGAGACCCCCTAGGTCTGTTGTTCTGCAGCCAATCCCGAGAGGAAAAGCGGGTGGGAAAATTGAGTTCATTTATTGTTGAAAATGCAAAAGTTGTAAATCGTAACCAAGCAGACTAGTTACGATCAATCTATATTCACAGGCATCAAAGAACTTAAAAGAACAAGTAACGACTCTAAATCTCAAATATCGCATTTTTGTATACACCCAATTGTCGTGACGCAATTATGACATTAACCACAACATAAGTGTTTAACTTGGCTTTAATTAACTAAAATGCGACATTTAAACAATAGAAATACATGGTAAATTGACTGTGAGCAACGAATGCAAAATACAAGTAAATAAACATCAGTTCATCAGCTCACAAACTGCACTTGCAACAATTGTGACAAAGTGAAAATGTTCACTGCTAAATTGCAAAACCGCGCGTACGTCACAACCAATTACAAACACACGTAGGTTCAAATTGCCGTCATAAACCAATCACGGTATCATGACACCGAAGCAAAATCTTTACCAGATACCGTTTTTGTCTTGTTTTTTCCTACAGGATGATACGTAGATTTGTCTTAGATAAATTTAGACTTAACAGATCAGAAAATGGATTAAAGAGTTTTGTTTGGTTTTTGGAATCTCGACATGCAGTAACATATTTAGTAACCAGTAGTGGCTATTATACACCCAGCGCAATATCAGTCTAACTAAATTGTGAAATTTTTACCAACAAATACGTTGCAGGTGCAAATGTAGCAACAAATAAAAAAATTGCTTCGCCATTTTTCATTGCTCGCCTTGCTTCTGTTTTTCTGTGTTCGTCGAGGCATCTGTTTGAGGCATGTTCATCAGGTCTTCGCAAGATGTCTCTACAGAATTCACCTTCACATTCTCGTCATTTTCTTCACCAGCACATTCTGCACAAAGCTCACCACAATAAACCTTACCGCATTTCATTTGAATTCCTACCCATTATTAGCGATGCGCAACTAATTTTTAGAGAAAAAAATTTTAGAACTAAAATATTTTGGACAGAAATTTTAAACACGCTTAACTCAGAGCAGCAGATTTCGCAACCAATCCCTATTTTGCTGATAATACTTCAAGAGCGAATAAACATGTGATAGACAATCTACTGATAATTATTATTATCAAACGTATCTCCCTACGTAAAGCAAAAAGTTATTACTATTACTTGCTGCGAAACTGGTTCAGAACCATTAACAGAGGTCTTATGGTAGGCCTAAGAACAGGGGCGTAACCAGGGCGGCACCGGGTTACGCCCCTGGTCTTAGCACAAATCCCCGGGCCCCGAATCACTATGGTGGCGCTGAATCACTGAGGGGGAGCCGAAAAGTCCCAACAATGTCACAAGTACTTTCTTCAATAGAGTACATTTGCTTTCGAAAGACCTCAGGTTCGAACATGAGGGCGCCAAACTTGCTTCTTGCTACGGGCGCCATTTAACCTCGTTATGCCCTTGCTTAAGACCGAAGCACAGTGCTGCGCAGTCATCGAGAGAATTACTTCCAAGTTACGAAGCGATTCTGAACAAAATTTCGACCTCGAAATTTAACACTTTCAGGTCCGCGAAAGCCACTGTAGTGGATCGAGGCAGTTTCGTTCAAAGCTAGCCGACAGATTGCGCTACAGAGTCAATGAAGCGTCACGCATTGCAACGAGGTAATGCTTACTGATATGCGATGATTCATCCTTCATTGTATAAAAAGTTTTATATGTAAAGATTTTACATTCCCCATATTCTTACTGAAAGTATCACTAACGCTTCTTTCCGCTCAGCCAAATTATACCTGTAAAAATGACCCAAGCGTACCTGAAAAGAAAAAGCTCTATATGCAGAACAACTGACTAATAGCGACGTACTTACGCTACTCATATAGCCACCCTTTTTTGTTTAAAAGCCATTTAATCTCCAGGAAGGGTTTACAACCCAAATGACACTAGATCTTGCGCAGCCCCTTGCAATCATACAGCAGTACACAACATTTTCCACAAAACACAAACACAACATGACAACATTTACTACCTTGCCTCGTGTGTATAAATGCCACTGATACGTTAGCGCCATATGACGCCTACTAAGTGCATGCTTCTATACTTTGGAGGTGGACGTAAGTGTAATTACCGTAATAATCCTCTCTATCACTCTTTTTAGGATCAAAATTTGGAAACATGCATTGTAGGATTGCCAGTTTTTCGAGACGGCTTATAATCATTTTGTAACCATTCAAATATTGTGAAATGTTTATGGTCTTTGATTATACCAAAGTGAGCTTACAGTTTCACTAAAAGGTACGATTGTTTCATCAAGTTGTGGTTGAGAGATCAGTGGTTGCCTGAGTTCGTAAAGAAAATTCAGTATGATCTATTCAGGTATTTGAGAAAAAATCATAGTGAGGGGCTCTGTTTAATAAATATCTACAGTAATGCTGTTTGATATAATAGTCTGATTAAAACGAAGCTTCACTGGCGGTTCTAGCCAAGCAGCAACTTTCAAGTTTCTCGAGATAATTTGTGCACTCAACAATTACCACAAGCTTCTTTGGGAGTAACTATTTGACTAAGATCGATTGTATCGAATATGACTGGCTTGCATTTTATGAAAAGTCGAAAGGTTGTCTACCTGCTATACGTCGATTTGCACCAGCTTTGTTTGCAACGAAAAATTACTGCCAAAGTGTTATTCGGATATTTATCAGAAGTTTCATGGTCACCTATATACCGCAGTCAAACGTTTAAGTGAACCTCGCGACTGTTCTTAGCTGCTTCTGTACCTTCGCTGGGTGGTTGGACTTCAATTGAAGGTATAGTGGTATTTGCGGTGACTTGAATATTTGCGTCCAGTTGTAGGTTGACCACAGTTTGCTGAGGAGCAGGTGCAGCCACGACTGCGGTCTGTTTTATCTGAAAAAAGTTTAGTATTAGTACGCGGTGGCTGAGGACTTTAGGTGAATATTTGCGAAAATGCTTTACATTTGAAGAAATTTATAATTGATAAAATTTCACCAACATAAGCACATGCACACACATTGTGAAATAAATCACATTTGTTTTTTAATTTTAATCCAGCAAAAACTAGTTTATGTAACACTTATAACCTAACCGCAAAAATAAAGACCGTTAGTTTCCATATTACCGAAAATCTCAATAATTTTTACCTTTGAAAAGCTTCTTGAAAATTGTTTTCCATAGGTATTGTTGTGTTATGCACTTTTACAAAATTAACGACCAAAGACAAAAATTCCTTAAAGTCGACGTTAAAACAATCTACGTTTATCAATAAAACTGCACAGTTTGCTTACGACAGATCAAGAAACGAGATTTCTGATAATTTGGAGATCTGAAAATACTTATGGTAATTCGAAAATTCGGAAATTAATTGCGGGAAATGTTGCCAAAGCATAAGTGTTTTCGAAGGTTTTTTGCCACCTATAATTATAACTAAAGAAACTAGTAAATCCTTTTCAGCAAGTCTCATGAGTAATTCTGACTCAGGGAAAATTTAGAAAAAAAGCAATTAAAGTCACATCCAATAACACATATAGTGGCACTCTTAACACTACTCTTCAAGTCCATTTAGAGATTTCTTGGTAACTAAAGCATACTGCAACTTGAAAGAGCATTTGAATTGATGCACCTCATTACATTTTACAAAAAAACATTTTAAACTGCATACCTCAAACTTAGTGTTTGAAATGCTTTTGCTGGATCCACAACCCATTTCAAGGAAACTTTATAGATACTGTGGTCTTGTTACACTTAAGTGAAGTTCATTAGACTGTTAAAAGAACATTGTGTTAAAAGCTTGTTATAAGAAAGAAAAAAGGCTTGCAATGTAAAAAAATATGTTTCATAAATATGAGGCCTAGCGCATTTTGAGATGAGCACGGGTCAGATTCACCGCATGGTTTCATTCAGTTTTATATTCAAGAGAAAAATCTTACACTTTTACCATATAACGTATGGTCAAGGGTGGGTGAAGGGGAGACGAGCAAGGCGGTCGCCTCGGACCCCCTTTCACAGTGATGCCGTGGGGCCCCATTTGAGAGTTGCGCACTTCATTTTTGCATTATTTTGTTTAAAGGTTTATGAACCACTCCAGTGCCACATCTAATAAGCTCTGAAGCAAGTCATATGTTTGTCAAAATAAAGCAACAACTATGTGCAAATGTGCAAAAGTACACGCAGATTTAAGTGATTGTGTAGTTGTATTGTTAACAATGCTAACAAAACGGTGTCTGACGAATTGTACACTGTTTTCCTCTGTATTGAAGAAATTAGTGTCATTGCAAAATGTGGGCAGCTTTCAAGTGTCCACTTGAAAACTTTACAAGTTTTTGCTACTTTTGTATGTATATTATGCACTTGAATTTAGTTCATAATTGAAACGTGAAACAGATATAACTCTTATCCACCACCTAGTCCCACATCCATCTTTCGCAGTGGTGATGTTTTGCGGCCCCTTTCTGAGAGTTTGCCTCGAGCCCCTACATCCTACAGTCCACACCTGCCTATAGCATACTTTCAAAAAACTGATGATCTGCTCTCAAAAAACGTTTTCAAAAGTAAGCGCACTGAAAGAATTTATTTATATTTGCGAATGAAATTATATGTCAGCAACAACTAACAATTAGCGTTACATTCTTGCGGAAAAACTATGAAAAATTTTGAAGTGAGATGTAGCTGCACAAAAAGTTGATTCATGCAGCGCAAGTTAGATGTCAAGTTCCGCTGACTTATTTAGTGACGTAACCCATAAGCCTTTCAACAACACAATCGGGAGCAATAAAATTGCAAATGAAAACCTTGTGTTTTATATGGCTCTACAGAACCTAAAACATCACAAAGCAGCTTATTGCAATCAGCATATTGCTTGGTTTTGGTTGAAAACGCATTTAATGATAGAAATCAAGGCCCGGCTGAATTCTGTTTCTTCATGCACTAACTTATCTGGAGTTATTTGCAACGGGGCTATTTTTTCCCTGCAGAAAATTCCATCTGTTTAAATTCGGGAATAGAGATGTACGACTGATAACTCTCTGTTCCATTATGTACAAACATGTTTAATTCCTCTGCAAAAGTCTTGAATATGTTGTGTCTTGAACAAGTGGTTATGAGTTGAATCAAAATAATTCGTAAATTTTATTTCAAACATATAAGGCATGCATGTTTTCTTATGGTACATGACTGTGGCTCATGTGCCAAAGCACGATTATCGTGTATTCATGAAACAGGTTCGTGACGAAGCGAATCAGTGAATATTGATGTACTGTAGAAGCCTTATTCTGCACAGAAAAAATGACAGATAGCAAATATTCTCCCAAGAAACTAATGTGGTATACCGCGTTTTGCTTGTTCTTACTCTTTTTTCATTTTTGCAAACAAGTCGCCTGCGTCGTTTTAAAGGATTCACTAACGGTTTAGTTCATAAGTTCGTAAAATATACCTGAAATAAAAATGAACAAAACAATTACAGGTTAAGTTTTTTGGTAAAACCAAGCCTCTTGGCATTTTATTTTTGAAGATAGGGCGTTTTTGACTGGATTCATCTGGGCCAAATTCATTAATGAAGAAATGTCCTATGTTTAGCCAGACGCACTGTGACCAAATGCAGTCCAACATAAATGCACACATTAGTAACCATTTACTAAAATGAAAATTTGGAAATTGATTTTCTAGTTGAAATTGATTTTAATTTATTTTCAATAAACTAATACCACTCAGTGACTGTGCTTAAGCATTCTAGAAAGTGTTGTTTCATCGCTCAACGTTCGACTGTAGCGGCTACGAGGTACGACTTTTGTGACTAAAATCCAGTCGTTCATGTCAACATTTCTTTGGCCAGTTTGACACATAAACTGCTGCCTTTGTTTATCTTTGACTGCCACACTACACCTTTCTGTTGCTTAAGTATGCTCTGCCACAAAGACATACCACATAAAATCTGCATCAAAAACACATTCTCACACAACCTGTACACCAGCTTCATTGTGAAGGTATGTTCCCACGCAAAAGCTTGTGTCAAGAGTTTATTTGGACAAAACTTTATTCAACCCCAGTCACTTGCTTTATTGACCAATAAAAGGGAGTCTTACACTATATCACCCCTGAGCTCAGAATGTTGTACGGGCTCGTATGAAGTAAACGTTTTGATCGCAAACATCGCTCTGGGCCTTTAAAAATCGCGAACCTTGGACAGTCTGATTGTCGAAGCGGCCACATGCAGAGGTGTACGTATGCAAGCAGCACTTGCTTCCTATTTAATCTACCCCTTACATTGTTTGACAGACGAAAGCAGCAATCATGAGCAATCCCCAAGAACTTGCACTGTAAACAAGTCACGGTTCCCCCTTTTCTGTTTGTATGTGATTTTTAAACTTTTGAAAGGTTTTCAGAGGCAGTTTTTGTCTTATATTATCTTTCCTTAGTGATAACTTAGAAAATAAATAAAGTCTGGGTACGTGTTTGGTATGTTGTAGCTTTGTTGCAGTTGCCCGCATGAATACGCATACGAGACGTCGTGTAACGAGATAGAGTATATCAGCATTTAAGTACTTTAAAACTGATTTTTAATTCACCACATATTGGAACTGATCTTTCCCCAACTTAGAAGAACATAGATCCGAACTACAGAAAAAAAGAAATTTAAGGCTAACAATAATATCGCGAAAAATTTAAAAACGCAAACTTCTCACCTCTTAACACGTTTCTGTTTTATACTTCACACATTTTTCTTTTCTATAAGTTAAGCTTGAAAGAAATCTCACAGAAGTACCTTTGTCATAAGTTGAGTATAAAATGACAATATGTCAAAGATCATAGCAAGCCAACAAACTGCAAATACACATAGGTGCGAGATTACAGATAGAACCAACAATGAAAAAGCAACCTGCTTTCCACACTTACGCGTGTTGAGATCAGGGTTGCCAGTTTCGCTTTTTGAGGCCAAATTTGTAATTTTTGGCCTTTTTTCAATTCGTTTGGTTTTTTTTATTTTTGGAAAAAGGCCAAATGAAATTTGGCTTTTTTAGCCTTTTTCGCAAATTAGATTTTTTATGTCGATTTAGCAGATGGAAAGATGATTTTGGCAGATTTCTGGGCACTGGCAGATTTCTAGACACTGTTTCTGGACACAGAATGATAAAGTTTCATTGGAAATTCTGCACGATAATTAATAATTTTTTGTTTTGCTTATTTCATGCTTTTAGGTTTGCAGTTTTAATTCAGGCTACTCTTCAGCAAAGCCAAAGTTTCGAGAAGTTTCTTAAGAGTGAGCTTTAGCTTTACTCCTTTTATGTACAAAATATGTGTATATTGCCTTCTAAAAGCGCGTTTGGGTGTTTCGAAGGTGTTGTTGTGTATTTATGTTTCATTTGGCTTTTTTCGGTGCTACTTGGCTTTTTTTGAGGGTTGATCTGGCCTTTTTTGCTTATAACTATCTGGCAACCCTGGTTGAGATGAGTATCAAGGAAATTACGTAAGATTTTTTGCGTGTGAGGCAATGATGCTATAAAAAATGAGACACAAGTGTGTTGCTAGTTGCACTCAGATATACTAATCAGGATTATAGTAACTGAACAAACGCACACTCTTATAGTCACTCAACGCATTAAGTTATAAACCACTCGAAATCTACAAAAGTCATTCACAAAACTTCACACCTGGCTTTGTTAACAATCGCAGTTCCTGATCGTCCTGGCGTAGTGAAATCAGACATACACAAGTAGACTGGTAAGGTCATTGTTTTGCTTCGATCCAACCAAGTTAAATCTGTTAGTCACAAATAAGCTTGTTTCCATTCAGATTTTTGCTGTGGTGAATATAAGTGTGGTAGTTCTTTTCAAGCAGAAGTAATTGGTACATATTTAAGTCTTTCAAAGGTAAAACAACTTTTTGCACTGATTGCTGCAACGCCACCAGCTGTTAAACGTTCGCAAAATCACAAAGTGAAATCCTTGTAAAGAAAGTGACTTATGTTGTCTTTTGGTAATTTTTGCAAGAGTTACCTGCCCTTTCACTCTCGAAAGCAGTTAGCAAACATTCGATTGCTTTTCGGTGTCTTGGCAACGTTATCAGCTGAACCTTGTGCAGTGCTCGAGTGTTTAACAAGCCAAATAAAGTAAATATGTTGGGTAAGAATCTCATTGCTTGACTTAAATGGTGTTCCGGTAAACAAAAAGCAATTCCAATTCACCAAGTCCATGCATTAAATAGTTACGGTATGGCAGTTAGGATTCTTGTTAATTTGGTGCTTGCATATTTTGAAGCAATTGTTCTCAACCATTTCACTGAACGGAGCCAGATCCAGACTTACAGTTTGTTAGAGAGCCGCACTAAAGAAAATTTAACACAAGTCAATTGACACGTTTTGCTTTATAGTAGAACGAAATCTGTTACACAAAATATTAGAGGTTTCATTGAAATACTGCTGAGGGCCACACAAAGGGTTCTTGCGAGCCGCTTGTGGCTCTCAAAACAGTGGTTGAGAGCCATTGTTTTGCATTTGCAGATTTAATAATTTTCTTCAAAATGCTATCTTTTTTCAAATATTGACATTTCATCGTCAGACATTTATCACTGAAAGCTACAATTCAAGAAAGTAGAAACAAAATTTGAGATAGCCTTGTAGGTATAGCAAGCTTTAAGAAGTGAACAATCGGAGGGTCAAAATTGGCTGAGACTTGGGTTTCGTCTTCACCCCACTGGTCTCGGGTTAATGCATACCATATACAGTTTGGTTTTGCTAACGAAGCCACTGCATGAAAGCTCGATATTGCAGAGATATTACCCTGGAAAGCATAAAAATTACCATCATGCTACCTGCCAACGACTTGTTATCACATTGATTTTCGGACAAAACCCAATTGAAAATAACAATTTTCCAAGTTTTGAATCCTAGACCTTGATTATGTAATCAGGACACATCATGACCCAAATCTTGTACAAAGGTTTGTTGTTTACCCCATCTCCACCACAACCTGTTGAGAATCATATTTTTAGTTGCATTCCACCAGTAAAACATGTTGCAGTCTGGACAAGCTTCAGTTGAATACGTTGCTCCACAGCATCGCAAATAAAAAAAAATTTTTGCAATGAGTAAAGCACATGCAGTCAATCCCGAAACACTGAGAGTGCATCTCGCAAAAAAAGGGTTATGGAATACATGTTTCGTAGAACAATAATTGGCTTATGTCTGTAATTAATCCGACAGTAGATGGTTGCCTTACATCCCAGTGGTTTTCAAACATTCTTGGTCCATGGCCTATATATCTAGTTAAAATACTGTGGAGGTCATAAGTGCAGAAACGGGCAAAATTTTTGGGGGTGCGAAGGATATTTTGCCCGAAATTTCGCAATTTTCCCGAAAAATGTTTGTACTGCAAGCTTTCACTCTACAAGTTTTCTGTAGCAGTTGGTCATTCACCATCAACTCTCACGAACTCTAAAACACGAAGTTAATGACATAGGCTACTGTCTTTCTTTGGAGTCAAAAAAGCTTGTTTTATGGAGAAAAAAAGTCAGACTTTTTGACTTTTTTATTCAGTCAGACTCACTGATCACTCATTAAGAAACAAATGCGTTGCAACTTCTTTTGTGCCCAAATTTTTCAGGGAGTTTGCCCGAATTTTTGACAAACCAAAAGTTTTGTGGGTGTGCTTGCACCCCTGCACCCCAGCCCTTACAGCACTGGTGGAGGGTTTGATGATGCGTTGCAAACTCATGCCGAAATTTAACAACGACGTTATGAGCATAAGAGACTTTTAACACTTTGACAATATAAAATGCAAATGGCTGCTAGCAAGCTATTTTGCAACGAAATTACTCTATATTAATATTTCAATGAGATGTATGTTCCTCCATTTCACCAATAAGATTCGAAATTCTTGGATCAGCTGATATCTGAAAGACATTTGTCATAAGAAAATTGATTTTAATTTGAAATAATTTTACCATTAATAAAGTTTGCACAAATAGACGGCTGGTGTATATATCTTTTGTGTATAATATTGGCCAATAAGCAAAATGCACAAAACACAAATATAGAAAGTTGCGTATTCGAAAAAGCGCACAACGCATAATTTGTCTAAACTAGCACTGAGGCACTTTGGAATATTTTCGTAACCCGCTACTGGGCCGTGGCCCATAGTTTGAAAACCCGTGCCTTATACCAGTGGTCCCCAACCACGAGCCGCGGACTGGTGCCAGAAGTTTGGAATGTTGGACTGTAGCCAATATTTTGGAATTTAACACACAATTTTGGAATTTTAACCTTTTCATCTGCAATGCATTGAAATCTAGACACTGAAAGCAAATATGTATGGTCCAAAAGAGTTGATAAAACTTACAAACATCATCTCGCGAGCAACTCCCAGGGCTTGGACATGCAATGTAACCATAGTTTGCTATATTTTTCAATTCTCCACGAGCTTTTAAGATAGGCGACATAAACAGTCGGAAACAGAAATTTGTGGCAGAGGCTTGACTGCTGTACTTTATCAGATGATATTAATGCATGACATAGTTTGAGTTCGACTGAGATGTACATTACCAATGAAGTTATAATTTTGAAGAAATTTAGCAAATTACAAAAACATACATACGCTATTAAAATTAGCCATGTTCAGTGCGCCCCTAAAGTCCGGATGCATTTACAAAAAAAAAGTATTTTTGAAAATTCGATTTTCAATGTTTTTTTTTAATTGGACTATTGCAGCGACAAATAATGTTTTCAACATGATATCCATGATTTGTGATACATAAGTCGATGCGCTTGGCAAAATGCATGTGAACCCGTGATAGTACAGTAGTATCAATATTTCACATTGCCTTTCAATTTTAGATCAATCACTCCCAGTGCGTCCGACGAAGTGTGTTACATCTGTGATTTTTATTGTGCTCGCCTTCAACTCAGCGCGCCCTAGAAGAACGTCAACTGGGCTAAGGTTAGGTGAACGAGGAGACTATTCCGCATTACCGCGTATTGCTATTCGGTTTACGATATCGTATGTGTACAGACCTTGGGGATGCGCTATGCAAAGTGCTTGTTGCTAAGATTTGGGTCATGAATAATACTGCTCTAATCCTTTGAAAACGACAACGAAATATTTTGCACCATGTACTGGAATTGAAAAAAGCTTTGAGGAGTGTTGCGGGTGTACGGTGCTGGCGGCCACTTGATACTGGCCTTACGCATTGTATTCATGCTCAGAAGTTTGTGCCCGGGTCGGTGGAGTTAAGTCACAAACGTTCACCGTGGCTGTTGGCTGAATGGAAAGTTGGTTTTGCATTTGAATGCGTCATGTGCATACCTCAGAACAGCAGCATCGATCTTACACAAACTGAGAACGTTTTTCTAAAGTCACACTGCAGATAGCTCAACGTCAGGATCAGAAACGGGTGTGAAAAACAGATGCTTTTTAGATTCAGCTGCCTAAAGATCTGCGTATGTTTTATCTTAGGCTTTGTGCTTGAATTGTTTCTTGCAGAGAAATTTTCAAAAACAAGACGTGTTGAACAAAAAGCAGGTGCGTGGGGCGAAGAGGATTACCGATGCATTTTCCCAGCAGCAACCAGTACGCCAAATAGCAGGGCGCACCGAAAATTCACATACCGCAAGTGTCACTGAACCCGATCCTTTCATCTATAGGAATCCTCAGTTCAAGTGCGCCTGGTGGTTTTCGGACACACGCGATTACCAGCACACAAGGTTGCAGTCAAAGATACAGTGGACTTTATCTTCAGGATCAAGGGCTGTAACGTCAATGATGAAATTATAGCTTTGTTCCACACGATCAGTTTACTTAGTGACATACTGGTTAATTTCATTGTTGATCTTATTCGGAACTCGGTTTTATCGAGTGTTAATAAAGTGCTTCATGGTCTCCACAGACGACGCCAGAGCTAGTCCACTGGTGTGTGAAAAATACTAATCTTAAATCCAATGGCCAACTTTATAACTAGATAGATTTGATTACTTAAAGCACCAATATTGGCAGATGTTTACATAAAGGACTAAGCTATCCTTTTGCGCGGTAACTTCAAGCTGAGATGTTAACTTTTTGAGAGCTGCCATGTTGCATTTTTTAGTGGTTAGCCTTATTGTGGGGATATAGCTTATATGTAGGCTGAGGGTTTTTGATGTAGATTGCTTGCGGCTGTAAATCGTATTTAAATTGATTTCATTCAGAGTCAGACTTCAGAGTGTTTTTGTGCCTTATTCATTGTGTGACATTGTTACTTGATTGTAAAAACTTTATATTTATTTGCATTTTTTGTTTTCACAATATTGTTTCAATTGCATTTTCTTGTTTTACATTAGCTTATGGTGACAGTGATCCAATGACAGCTACCGCCGCCACTTCTTGTCCCTGCATTCTTGACCACAGATTCTCGGCGTTGTTGGGGTGCGAAATAACACTAAACTGAAAAAAAACTATGTTGTCATCCCAGTGTTGAGTCTCAATCTAACCTTTGTGGGTAAGTCAAAAAACAGAATGCCAAAATACATAAATATTTTTTCGTCTTTTTCCCCGAAAATAAAAGTGAAGAAAGGAGTCATTGATTTTAAAAGGAGTACGACTAAGAAACGGTCGCTAATTGAGGAGGTGTCACGTTCGTTTTGAGGTAACAATTGCACCAAATTTACCACCATGATTCTCAACTGTATCAATCAACATTCAAAAAGGACTGTCCGAGTACAAAACACAGCTATTCTTGTTATGGGCGTCAGAAGCATTTTTTCCAGGAGGCCAAACGTTGAATTTTGCTGGGGTGGCCAAAGGGATTTTTCCAGGGGGAACCAACAGTGGGGAAATTTCATTTTACCAGCTCGAAGCTACAGTAGAATAACAACCTTTTTCTACTGAAAATTTAATAGGAAAATATCAAATTTTGGAATCTAGCGAGGGCTTTTGCCCTCTGCCCCTCCTTCCGACCCCCATGACTTTTCTAATAGGCTGTGGTTGACTTATTTTTATTTTTTCGAAGCGTGCCACTGTCGATTATTTTGATTTTCACATTCATGACATACAAAAATATGTGCTGTGAGACCAATCGTTGCGTTTACTTTCTTGACATTTTGATCTAGGTCTAAAACTCGATGATGTTGTTTTGAGATGTAAAGATGTATGCGTGAGCTATTTATACTCAAGTTAACTTTTCATTCAATTAGGAGCAATGTTATACTTCAAAACGCTGCTTTCTTTTTCAAGGTAACATGTTATACAATTATTGTACTGACCCGGATATTCGTCATTGTCAGCGCAACCTCATCAGCAGTCTGATAGAACTCTATCACCCGTGCACAGCCAGAAGCACAGTGGACAAGTTGCCAATTTTCGGGAAATAGAATGTTTGGCAATAAAAATTTTTGATGGTGATCGAGTCCTTCATGGCTCAAGGAAGCCGCCCATCTTTAAATGCTGAAGATAACTGCACATCATTGTTTATTTTATTGTCATGTGACTCATAGTAGATTTCCGTCAACTCACCGCCTACAGCAATAATCTGTTATTATTTTGACTCGGTTTTTCTGTGTATAAACGCCGCTTGCGTGCTCTGTGGCGTATTCGTGCTTTATCTGATAAATTTTGCTGAACATAGAATCACCTCTTTATCGAATCCTCAAAGTCATAAGTGTACGGGAGTTCATATTTTTGGGGATGAAAAGTTTTTTGCCCAAATTTGATCTTGCTTTTCCCAAATAATGAATAAACAGCAAATCTTAATGTTAAGGCTAAAAGTACCATTATAAACAAATCAAGGTGCTTGAAATGCTTAATTATTTTAGTTGTTACAGCATCAACAATTTTTTGTTAACAAAAATTAGGGTTAGACGGAATGGTGGGTTGCCGCTACATGTTCTTAACTTTGAAATATTTCTAGCTCTATCTAAATTTGAATGAGGTTGTTTTAACTGGCCAAAATTCGAATAGAGCAGTTGCAATTTGCCCAAATGTTTATGATACATACAAATCTGAATGAACCTCTTCTAATTTACCCAGATGTTTCAAATTGTACCCAAGTTTAAATGAAGCTGTTTCAATTACCGCAATTACATTGAGGGTGTTGTAATTTACTCCATTGTTTTCAATTTATGGAAATATTTCTAATTTCACCCAGACTTGAATGAAGTTGTTCTAATCTTCTCAAATTTGATTGTGGTTGTCAAAATTTACCTGAATGATTATAATTTTATCCAGATTTAAATTTTCTGAATGTCGACTCAAATTTCAATGGAGCTATTGTATATTGCCAAATTTTGAATAAGACAGTTTGAAGTTGCCCATAATTGAACGAAGCTGTTGTAAATTGCTAAAATTTGGTTTGGTTGATGGACTACACCCAAATGTTTCCAATATATGTAAATGTTTTTAATTTCACCCAATTTGAATGAAGCTTTTCTCATTTGCCCAGATTTAATTGAAGCTGATGGACCGTACCTAAATGCTTCTAATTTACACAAATGTCCCCAATTTTACCCAAAACTTGAATGAAGTTTTTAATTGGCCCAAACTTGATGAAGGCTATTGGAATTAACAAATGGTTCCAGTTCACTTAAGAGGCAGTGCCTATTTTGCCATCAGAGGCAAAAAAGTTCACTTAGAGGCAATGTCTACCTTGCCATCAGAGGCAAAAATTAATGGCAAAATAGTTTCAGCAGGGCTGTTGACGCTGATGACAAAATAGACACTACCTCACTTAAATGTGAATGTAGCTGTATAATTTGCCCAAATGTTGAAACTTTTTGCCCGAATAATGGCCAATTTTCCAGCTTTAAGGATGCGACCGCATCCCCATGCCGTGCGCCTATGCTCCAAAATGATTTCATGTCAACCATTGCTTGCTGGTTCCATGTTTTTTATGCGACAATGCCAGACTTCCTCACCTCTCACGATGCTTCTCTGCATGATGCCATCCGGGAAACATTCCACTGCTCGTCATTGTTAAAGTATGCGCCTTTACAGACTGAATGACAATGATAAGCTTGACAAGTTTCCGCTTGGTTAACCCTTCCCTCTGTGAAACGTAACATTACCAATCTGTTTGGTTCAGAGAACTTTTTCGAATTTTCGAAATTGCTTGTTGCAGGGAATGCTTACACACAGGTCTTCCCAGCGGCACCTTCAGTTGTTGGTTAAAATGCATACTGAACCTAGATGCCTACCAGCCATAGTTTCTATATAGTTTGTGAGTCTTATGCTGGTCTTGAGACAGTGTATGAATGATATCAAAGCAGACGGTACCATTCAAGAAGGTTTCTTGCTTTTACAAGAGTTTAAAAATCATTACTAGATAAGGTGGCGATAATGATACATCCACGTCGCTTGGCACACAAAGATATTTGGACGAAACAGGCTAAGTTAACAGTGGTCATGAATCCTGTTCAAAGTCAAATGTCCAAAGTATTCCTCAGGCCTAGATAGTATATTTCAGTATTGCAGTATTTATCCATGACCATCAGATAGCTGGTATTTTACATACTGATACTGGAATAGCTTACATTTGGAAACGAAATTGTAAAAATCTTGTTGCAATACAAATTACATTCTCTTTCAGTGTGTTGCAGCTACACGATAGCCTGCGTTTTAACCCTACGCTAAGCAAAACTTGTGTTGCTGTTTCAACCATGACTTACTTCATTGTTCGCACAAATAAGCTTGTTTTAAAAGTTATCGATGATTTCTCTGGTAATTCGAATCTATAACAATTATCTCAAAAAAATTAAATTTGTATGGCCTTGGCACAACGTAGGCTGTCATGTGTAGCAATGCGAGAAGCCAGGAGCGGCGAACCTGCAGCCCGCGGGCCATTTTGAGGCCGCGTGAACCTTTCAATATCGCCCGCGTCAGAATTTTCGCTACCCAAGTTAGAACATGACAAGCAGACACGTGGAGTAGACACTTAGACAGTAAGCACAGAGAACTATCTCTCGCTCCTTGATATAATTTTCTCTCCTTATTTTCGTTAGGAAGATAAAGGTAGAATTTGAAAATAAAATTAATTAATTTTTACGGCTCGCCAGCGATATTCCACAATTCATGCGGCCCGTGATAGTCAATAGGTTCCTCATCCCTGCCATAAGCAGTAGCGATTCTTTCTGGGGGCATTAAAAGTCTCTTCACTTCATACCTGGTTTTACCTGATTGATTATTAGTTTTTAGAAACGGCGTAATAATTTATCGTTCTATAAATTGAAATCCTACTTTTTTCCGCAAATTCACCCAAGAATACAATTGGCGAATAACTAAAAGAGTGGTGGTAGTGACGAAGATAAAACTTGATAAAACTATATATGATTCCAAAGCGACACTGGGTAAAAGCAACAGGATTTATTCTAGGTTGCGTTTTTGTGCTCAACAATGTCAGACAAATCCAAAATAGATATTCAACCACGTTTCTAACGTTTTTACGCCTGTTTGTAGACTTTAGCATTGTGCATGCCTTTGACGCGACGAACCATGCCAATATCGTCTTTCGATGCTGCCACTGAAATCGATCATTCTGACGAAGAACCAGAAAAAACAAAGCTATACAAAAGACGATGGATCTTCCTCTTTGCGTTGACTGTGTTAAAAATGCTGGCGTCTTTCCTGACGCATGGTTTCGCACAAGTTGGCAATATTTACACAATATTGTACGCCGTTACGTACAAACAAGTAGACTGGGTTACCTTGGCTTGCAGCTTTATGGTGGTTGTGTGGACGCCCATAATTGCATGGTTCAATTTCAAAGGCTTTTTACAGCTCCGAAGATTTTCCGTGTTATCCTCATTCGCTGTGGTTATTGCATTAACAATGATAATGCTAGCATTTTCAAACTCGAGGCTGTTTAGCCTTCTTGTGATTGGACAGTTATTCACTGGAGTTACTGTTGTCACTTGTTTTGCAATTAGAGCAAGCTTTGCAGTGCTATGGTTTCCAGAAGACGAGGTAGGCATATCTATGGGGATTAACTTTTTAGGATCGGCAGTTGCACGTATCCTGGCATTTACGATTCCCACAAACGTCTTGATGTCTCCAAAGACGTATATGACTCAGATAAACTGCACATTGTTTGCTTCAATTACCGCCTGCACTGGCTTAGAAGAGTGGAAGGAATACAATCTCGAAAAGCTTAACAAAATCTTTTCACCTTTGCTTTTTATAGCTCTGTGCGTTGCCGTTTTTCTCTTTTTGTACATTTCAGATCTCCCTCCTTTACCTCCAACAAAAGCGCAAGCTCTCAAATGGGATAATCAAATGTTAGAAGATCAAGCAACTTTTCGAAATTTTTTGTGCAGCTCCTTCAAGCTGTTCACCGACAAGGTGTATGTTTCTTGTGCTTTGATGTACAGCCTATTGGAAATTATACCCCTCAGCGAATTTATTTTGATGGATCAGATTTTTTCCGACATGTTAGCCAAACAAAGAAACAGTTCTATGGATGAACAAGTCATTAGTGGTTACCTTATGGTATGCTATTGCATTGCCGGGGCAGTTGGATCCTTGGTTGGAGGGCGAATAGCAGACAAAGCTCCTCATAAACTCAGAAACATGCTGCTGATTTTTGGAACGTTTTTAACATTTTTAAGCGTACTCGGAGTGCTGTTGTCTGTGTTGTACTCAAGCGTTGCTGGTTTGTTTGTCAGTTGTGGTTTGTTTGGATTCTGTTCGTACGTGGAAACAATCACTTTGCTGGTAATAATCACGGACCACATCTACCCTACAGATGAGTCCTTCGCGGTCACCTGGCTTATCGGTTGCGTGGCAGCAATTTCGTTGTTGGGTTCGGAAATCAGCCGCTTGATTTTCACATTAACCTCACCTTCAGGCGCACTGATATTTCATTGCTGCATAGTTCTGTTTATTGTCCTTATATCACTCCCATTTAAATCAAGCAGTAGACGTAACAGCTTTGTCAGCATACAGGATGATGAATCAGTTGTTCTATTGCCAAAACAGCGGAAACCATAACACATATCTTTTTCGAGAAACTTTGTTTTTGATTGCGACGCATGTACGTTTTAGATATTGTGTGGCCATTCTACATCCTGTAGAGTCGGGTTCAGCCCCCTCGGCACTTGTTTGCCGCAAACACAAATAAAGAACACAACCATAATCTGAGCTTTGCTTTGAAAAACTATTGCTACTTCAAAATGCATCGTGTGCAACACACGTGCTTGAGTTACCAAAAATCTTTAACTACTCAAGGCTGTTAGTGGTGCCAGTCCTAGTGTTTTTCCACTAGATATAGTGTTTTTGCATTTTATCTAGCGTTCATGTGTTTTTCACAAGTGAGCTGAATGTAATTAATTGTACAAATTTGTGTAATTGTAACTTTAATTGAGACTTTTCGATTTTGTTCAATTGTAATTTGCTAAAACGTCTACCTAAATACATCTTAAAATTACACAAGAGCATATAATCTGTTATGCTCAGCACACACAACAGCAAATGGATACATAGGTAGATGTGTGATTTGTAAAGTCAAATCTTACACTAGTGTGAAATGCGTTGCAAGCATCAAGATATGAAGGATTTGTTACAGGTAGCAGAGTGCCCAAACTAATTACTTCAAGGTTTATATCTGAAAGAAGAGTGCATGGTGAATGGGAAATTCAAACATGTTATGTTCTTGTTGCAGCTGTATTGAAAGTCATGAAACAGAGGTGCCATTTCCACATTTGCCTAAGGTTTGCATTTAAGATCACAAGGAATTTCTCAAGGGCAATGGCGTGAATGTGTGGTTGATCTTTATGTGGTAATTTACCATGTGTAAAGGTGATGCACGTCAAGTCAGACTGAAAGATTTTAAGGCGTAAAAGAATAATCATTTGCATGTGTGTGTCCTATGGACCATCTGGCCTGAGACAAATAAATAAATGTATAATGTTCATCAAACACCCCCTGTTCTTAAAGTACAACACCAATTTTCTTCTAATCTGATACATCTGTCACGTATTTGTAATCGAGTGTTCTTTATCATGAAATCTTGTACTTTTCAGTAACAACAGAGTGACAACACTGAAGGCTGTGCAGCTAGAAAAATTTGCAAACAAGGAAGCAGAGCTACTGATAATGTCATATTTACAGTTGGGGTTTAAGCAGGGCCGTCGTCAGCGGGGGGCCAGTGGTGCCCGGGGCCCCCCCATTTGAAATCTGTGCCCCTCCATTTCACGGTTGGCCTCCTGGTTGCTGCATACATCCAATACAGTATTTTAAAAAGGTGTCCCTCTTCTGGTTTTAGGCCCCTCCTTCTGGTTTTTGGCCTCCCCTGCTGCTAAATCCTGGCGACGGGCCTGGGTTTAAGTACAAAAAATAAAATTATTAATAATTCGCTAGCATCTTTTCAGGCAACTTTTGCATACTGTACGTTTCGAAGCGCTGGATATAATCTGTTGTCAGCGGGCGTTCGGCATCAGTTCTATTAAAATAACTTGTTGATGTTGCACAAACAGCAACATGTGAAAACACGCAGCACGAGCACAGCATGCGGCAAGGAGAATTAGACAATAACTGATTACTTACTGTAAACACATAAAAGAAAAGCAGTCGAGTTAATGCAACAAATTTTTGAAAGTTGGCAAAATTTTTCTTGCCTCATTCGCCTGGATCTGTAAAAACACTGTTCACTGGCAGGAGGGACCACAAGCGCAAAAGTACTTTAATTCAAAGGGTTGTCAGGCATTTTTACACGGTTGCCAAAGCAAAACAGTTTTAACCCAGTTGGTGGGCAGCTGCATGCATGTGCAGCAATTCACTAAAAAACAGCGAAATCGCGAAAGTACGTACAGCAATGAGAAAATGAGTCCTAACGATGCGATTGTCAGCAGTGTGAGTGCCTTCTTAAGGATTGTTGCCCGGGAAAAACATCGCCAACAAAATCGCGGTCATTAGAGATCAAAAACCGAAACTGAAAGTTTCAGCGTGCGACCATGTAAGTACAGTTATTGTAAGTTCAGACACAGCTTCAGCAATACAAGTAACAAGAGCCAAACTTTCAAATGCTTACGGAACCAACGAAGCAATGTTTTGACTGTACTGTAGGCCTGAATGTTATTTGAAAGAAAGCACAAGCTTACGATAATTGCTCACGGAAATGGTGACCTGTGATTTGTAGTAAAAAGGATACTTGGTTCACAGCAGACACACGCAAAAGTGTTAACGAAAGAAGCGATGTCATGACACTGAAATATGCAGATAGGGATGAAGTAAAATTAACCAACATTAAACATTTCGAAAAGCAAAGCAGTCACGATAAACTGCATTTTAAAGGACATCGCAAAAATGCATCAAACTCCTGACAGAAATTTTATCTGAAATAAAGCCTACAGCAGAAATTAAACAGCAAGGAACAGCGCAAATCATGTTCTTTTTGTGCTTCATTTCAACTTTAGATCTGTTGGTGTAGCACAAAACAAAGAATATTTTAAAGGTAGGGTAGAGCGATGCCACAAAATTTCTGACAATATAACATTTTAACCTCAAGAAGATTCTGCAGCAGGAATAAAATATTGACAACAAAATCTGTAACGAGGTAATACCGTATCATCTTCGAGAAGAACTGTCTGATCAGGACGCGTGGTATCGAGTAATTGTAACAGATGAAATTTCTACTCATCCAAGGCCATTGAGATAAATTTTACCAGGAGGTGCGAAGATCAACACCGCCCCTCCCAACATTCTGGGGTCCTCCGCTAAAAGCTTGGGTAAGTTTTCATTGAAAAACATTTGGACAATTGCGCATTTGTCAAGATCTTAAAGGGAACAATGGGTATGGCTTCTAGCGTTGCCATTAGAGTGAGTGATCAGCTTGATTGTCAAAAAACTTACCGTTTGTACTTTCTTACCGGGACCCAGTACTCTCCAGGCCTAGCCACGATGTACCTCTTGCACCCCCCACTCCCAAGCCCTGCTCTAATCCACCTACTGCTCAAATGAAATCGTCGAGAAGTCAAAGGGATCCTCTTGGATTTGTCCCAAAATACAGAAAAACCGCGAGAGATCAGCGTGATGTTCAGTTTGCTATTCTGAAATCAAGACTTTATCGTCTGCAATCTAAAATGCAGTAAACTATGAGGAAGCTTGTTTCAAAGTTGATTCAAATGTAGGTTAAAATATTCAATGTTTACTTTGTTCAGATCAGTCCGACAAGATTTTAAACTCAAGATAACATTTGTAAACTCTCACAAAGTCAAAGTTCTGGGTGAAGTTTTGCAGAATTTCTTTCCAATTGAGGGATTTTGAAATTGAATGGCTTAACAGGCTTTAAGACCATTTAACTTACGAGCTCATTAGTCAGTTTGATGTGAAGCAGGGTCACCATGTTTGTCGATTCGAAAAGGTGAATGCGAAATATCTAAACTATGGGCTTATGTAGAGAAATGTACGATGGCTGAACCTTTTTTATCACATCTGCATCTGAACGGCGATTGACGTATGCAGGGAAATTTCTCGAATATCTAAATTGCACAACAAATACATATTTGTTTTTCGCACCTTGAGGCGAATAAGCAAGCACTGATGAGCTTTGTGAAGTCACTCAAGGTTGTTTGTGACTAAATGCTGCAACAAGAAATAGCATATACAGTCAAGCCTCAGGGTATAGTTTCACTGCCTGACGATGAAAGCATGTGAAACCAGCGAAGCATTTCTGCTGAAGCATCATACCATTTCGCTGTGGGTGCACCATCTCTGACACATTTCTATGACTCACAATGATCGATTTTCGCGTCGCCCAGCACCTAACTTGGTATATCAAAGCGATGCATCTTATCAAACCAAATGACCAATATTTAGCAAAACAGCGTGAGTAGGCCCAGTAAAAAAGAAAAAAGACAAATTTATAAAAAAAATGCAAGGAAAAACACGAACAGTAAACGTCCTTACATTTCAAGCTGTCCTCTGTGATCAATCGCGCAACAGTTCAAATTTTCCCTTTCCAGGAAATTTTCGAGAAATCTTGGAAGTATGACAAAAATGTCCACACACGTTTTGTCGACCTCGAGAAATCATATGATCTGGTCCTCCGTGAAATACTTTCAGGAGTGTTGCGCAAGTAGGATGTTGACGGTCGCAAGTTACTGGCAGTCAAAGTATTGACTTCCTGTTCAGAAGTTTGTGTCCCAGCCGGCAGAGTAAAATCACAATAAAACATCGAAGTTTCTAAAAGTGCAGGATATATTTAACTTGAATTGGCCAAACTAATGCACATATTTCATGACGGGTTGCTGCCCAATATTTATAATAGTCTTTCCAGAGATAATCAGATGTACATACCTATAATACAAAATATGCCAGCTACCAAAACCATTTTATTCCTGGTCAGTGGCGGATTAAGGTGTGTGTTGACTGGGTTACAGCCAGCGGCCCCAAGATTTAGAGGGTCCCCAATCCCTAAGTCGGTAAAAAGGTGTAATATGTGAACAATACACAATACGCTGTAAAAGATACCATCGGCAATTGGAACTCATAAGTAGCCTATGCGCTCTGTGCTCACTCCTTGAAATTGCTTCGTTGACATAAAAGTAGTTTTTGACTTTTTGGCGATTCTAGGACAATAGCCACCTGGACAACTGCCACCCGGACAACTCCCATCCGGACAATTGCCACCTAGGACAACTGCCACCCGGACAACCGCCACCTAGGACAACTGCCACCTAGGAAAACTGCCACCAGTGACGGAGTCTCGAGACCCATTTTTGCAAGTCTCGGTTTCGGTCTCGAAGGTTTCAAATCTCGAGATTTTGAATATTGCAAAGAAATGGTTTATTAAAATTTCTATAATTCAACAATTTTTTGTTTGTTGCATTTGCAGGTAAAAAACAACCCAAACACGTCGAAAAAATGCCAGAAATTTGAAAAAATTGAAGTCAGAAGTGATGACAATATTTTTTAACAAAATTTCGGCAAAATGCACAAATTATGAAGTCTCGGTCTCGAACTTCAAGTCTCGAGTCTCGGAGTTTTGGATGAAGTCTCGGTCTCGTCTCGAAATTTTAACCAAGTCTCGGTCTCGAAGGTTACGGTCTGGACTACATGGCTGCCACCCAGGACAACTGCCATGCAGACAACCGCCACCAAGAACGATCGCCACCCGGGAAACCGCCACCTAGGACATATTGAGTTTTTTGCGTTTATTGCCATTCAGGTATTTGAACCTCACAAGGATGTAGCATATAACAAAAATTTCTTCATCCTCAGACCACTTTAAAGAAACGTAAGTTCAACTTTGAACCTTTTGGGTGAAGAATGTTGTGTCGATATCATTACATCTTCACAAACATTCTTAAATCAGTGCAAAACTTAATTTTATATGGGCATTTTCAAAATTTTCACAGAAAACTCTTTCATGCACATTATCGCATTCAATCCACGCATTTATAAAGCGCCTGTTTTTCCTTTCATTTTACGTTGTGTGCAATGTGTTACCTTAGCTTTTGATTTTTGAGTTAAATGGCAGCAACAGCAACGTTTCAACTCACTTTTCCTGAAGTATGCTGAAGCAATATTATAGTAACAACCAGAGGTTCTCAAGCGCTCTGCCGCGAGAAGTCTTTTGCGTGCCGCAAAGCGATATACCAAACTGTATTTGATAGCTTGTATGTGATGCGTAAAACGCAATATCCTAGGTGGTGTTGTCCGGGTGGCACAAGGTGTGGTGCAATGAAACGAAGTGTGGAAACGCACATAACAACTAGCGATTTTCAGCAACACTTTAAACTAATTTTTGAATCAGTTTTTAATGATGTGTTCACTTTCATTGCACTACAAAGAAAACTATGAAAAGAGTGTGAGAACATGTTCCCGCCCCACGATACCCCTGAGGTTGCAGTGGTCCGGGTGGCAGTTGTTGTAGGTGGCAGTTGTTCTAGGTAACAGTTGTCCGGGTGGCAGTTGTCCTGGGTGGCAGTCTTCCTAGGTGGCAGTTATCCTAGGTGGCAGTTGTCCGGGTCGCAGTTGTCCTGTGGCAGTTGTCCGGGTGGCACTTGTCCAGGTGGCAGTTGTCCGGATACCCTCTTTGGTGTGTAGCCTGGCCGACACAGAGTAACAAGTTAGTACTCCAAGGTCTAAAAAATTAAGGTATTCCATCCGCTTGTCTTATTTTAGTTTCCGATGCGCATGCGGTATCTATGTCATTTGAATAGCGGTCCCGCAGACAGCCCGAAGGAAGTTTTAAACTTGTTAAGTGGTGTCAAGTCTCTCAACAATGGTGAAAGTAGTTAGATTTAACTTAGGATAATAATCATGGCACTATAAGGCAGGCCTGCCAGAGTTGGTATATACGCCACCAGGGTTTTTTTAAGGTTTGGTTTAAGGGAACACCAAAAAATTTTACGAGACCGCTATTTTTAGCAAAACGTACAAAATAATTCCTAAACGTATTGTTAATTACTGTATTAGCAGTAACAGTGCACAATTAGTACTACTGTATTTACAAAAATTTCAACTTCAACTTCATTAAACAGCTGTCGTTAATCAGTGAAAACATCGGTTTCTTAATCGCCATCTGCAAATTCTAGGATCTTTAGTGCTCGCCTTGTCACTCTTCGCTTATTATTTACTGTTATCTATTTCAATCGCAAATTTCATGAGCAATCTCATGCGCGCCTCATCATTAAGCTGCTCTGGACCAGTCTCGTCGCCAAGGGGGGTCTTGGTGCGGTTATCCTCCAATTAAAGCTCCCAGTCCCCAAATTAAAATACAAAATACTATAAATCAGAGGAGTTCTTGTCAATTTTCATAAAGTCAAGCCCCGCTGCACAAACGTAAAGCCTCTCTATTGAGACTTTCTGGACTGCTCATTGAAACATTTATGAGAGCATTCAGAGTTACATCAAACAGCTGGTTTCGCTGCTTGATTTTAACACGGAACAGAGTTGAAAATCTCTGCTCTGGCCAGGTTGTGACAAGTGGAATGGACAGCACACTGCAGCAATATTGGCTGTCTCGTCGACCATACCAGACCAGCATAGGCTCTACTTGACATCAGAAACAATGCAATTACTCAAATGTTCCGAGATCAGCAAAATAAACTCGGATCCTGCTACAGAACTGTTATGGTGGCGGTCGCAAAGCCGATCATTATTATGGCCAATGCGGTCTATCAAGGTTTGTAAGGAAGCTATTTTTCGATTCGCTATCTCTTCTTTCAAAACCCAATAAATCAGATGTACGCGCTCAGCTACTGTGTTAACTTTGTCTGAAATGCGATCCTGATGAATAGGATGAAATAGTGAAATGCGTTGAGTTTTTTCCAGGCTATTGGCTTTTTTGAGTTAATTAGAGTTGAGATGATTATCCAGGTGGTATGGGCCTGGAGGCCTGGCAGGCTCCGAAGTGTAAATATTACCATTCCTTCCTCGGCCGGTGGTAACTGCTGGATGCTTAGAGCATAGCAAACATCATTCAGCATGCAGAGTGAACACATTCATTTGTGGGGATTCATCAAAACCTTACAGCTTAATCCATGATTGAAAAGTCTGATTGTTAGATGCTTATGACTGACTGTTAGCTGAAACTGACAATGCTTTTGAGATTCTGACAGTTGGATGGTGTACTTCCTGCACAACAGAACCAAAAGAACCTTTGCATTCACTGCTGCTGGCGTTTGCACTTTCTGGCTGGCTAACAGCAAGAAACTTTAGTTTAGGCTTACTACAAAATACTGCTTTAATCTTGGATGGCTAGCTTTACGTTTTTGCTGTGACATCATCTTCTGAAAATACGCACACAAGAAAGTAACTGAATAAAATCTGGATAAAGCTTGGCTTACTGAAAATGTTTGACACCGTGGAAAACAATTGGATTGCTAAAAGCGCCAAAATTATCAGCGGGTCCCTCGAATCAGAGAAAATCGGGTCTTTAGAATCAGAGAAATCGGGTCCGTGCAGGTCCATACTGGGAACCTAACATTTCTTTAAAAAACTGCCTAAGGTTGTTGTTTATCTCATAAAAGCTGTCAAATTATTAATTGTTGCGTTGCACGGGATTTCAAAGATGATTATGAATGAATAGGCGAGGTTACTGTTTGCACTGCTTTTATTTGGTGTGAGGATAATCGGTTTTGGATGTTGATTGAAGCAACAATTCAACTTTGGTAAAATTTGTCGTGGTTGTCCAGATTTTCATGTGGAAGTACCAATTTTATGGGTCCGCAGGAAATTTATGGGTCCGTTTTGAACTCATAAAACGCCTTAAAAAACTATACGTCACGTATATATCCTCGTGTACTTTCATGCATTTGTGTGTTCTTTGTTACTGCTATGCATGTTTGAAGCAGAGGTGAGCATGGACAGGATCAGGATTGGATATCCTGCAGGATACTTGCGATTTTTTTGGATCAGGATTGGATTTGGATGTGATCAGGATTGGATTTGGATATTTTCAAACTTGTGAGTGAAAAATAAATGACCTTATCAGCCATTGGGAAGCAACTGGAAATGTAGCATAGGTAAAATACGGAAAAGTTTGTTTGCTTGGAAATAGCTCAGATGAGTTTCGCCCTTTTGTCTAGAGTCGAATATGCCCTTTGCTATTTATCCACGATGCATTTGTATATCAGAAGTACCCAATAAATTGTAATAAATCGCTACACAGCTTTCAATCAGGAACAGTTTCATCGCCTACTCAATATATATTTCTCTTCATTCAAATCCGAAAAAGTTTTATATCCTCATAACCCCATAAATGCCCATAAATGCCTATTGGTGTTGAAGGTGCGTTTGTGGCAGTAAAAAGTCTAATATAATGTGGTAAACCACACGTTTGAGTACCTCCATGCTTGTGTCTTTTGTCAGAAAATTATTTTGTTCATTTGAAACAAAACACAAGCATAAATGGATTTTATGTCGATATGACTACTTGTGGGTGAAAAAGATTTTGAAAATTTGTTTGCAATACTTTCATTAGGCGTCGTTTTCACGTACTCCCTCGCATTGCTTCAAGAAAGTTGGCAAAATTTTCTGTTTTTTTTTTTATAAACAACTTAAACAACTACATGTTTCAAGTTGGCCTCACTACACACAAACTAACAAAACTGGGCAAATATGCAAAGCATCTCTTTTTGTGCGTTGCTCTTTATTTAAATCTGTCAGAGCTTATCTTCTTCATTGATTAAAGTAAATAAGTGCAAGGTATGTTGAGTTTATGATCTTTGCAACTAATGGCTCAGGGAAGCAATATTTCTAGCTATTCTGAAAATGGAAAAGTATTGCCTATAATACATTAACAGAAACAAACCTTTTAACAAAAGATGGGACAACACTTCAGTGTTTTGTTGATTTTAGAATTAATTCTGAAACTTCTTTCTCTCAGCACCTAACAAATTATGTTTAAAACATGCGATTGGCTGAGAACATCCTGGGTTTCATACAGCATTCTTTCAGTTTTACCTCTCTTCAAAAAATTTACAATGACTATCATTTTACTCAAAGCATGAATACTTAACATACCAAATAATAATGTCAGTAAAAAGAATTTATGATATTTTGCAAACACGCTCATCGCATTACCAATACAGTAACTTGTTGCAAATGAACAGGTTGGATAAACTTAAAATTGTAATTACCGTATTGTAGAAACCAAAAGTGCGATATCCATCTCGCGGTTCTAACGAAAAAATTTCGAATGACGGAAGCAGTTATTCTAAATTCTAGCCATGTCTACAAGGAAAAATGTTGCAAAATATGACACACATTTTTATATCTGCAGCTATCTTCAATAATACATAGTGTGATTGCTGAGGCAACTTGCAATAATACAGCAAACATTTTTCTCGGCTCTCTTGGTTGATGCACTAACTGCAACTGAGAGTGGCCATTTCTTTTGGCAATGATAGTGTAGCGAGTAACGCATGAAAAGTAATGTTTTGCATTTTTGCTCTGTTTTGTGATTTTCTCTGTAGTGTGGCCAATTTGAAATATGTGGTTTCCTGAAGTTATTCATAAAAAATAGGAAAACAATGCAATTTTTCCTGAAGCAACCCTAAGATGTATATGAAAACGACGGCTAATGAAAGTACTGCAAGCAAATTTTGAAAATATTTTCATCCATAGTAGTCGTATCGACATAAAATCTATTTACGCTTGTGTTTTATTTTAAACGAACAAAAGAATTTCGCAACAAAAGAACAAGCATCAAGGTCCTTAAAAGTTTGATTTACCACATTCTGTGAAACTGTTTACTGCCACACGTGCACCTGACTAGAGGGCATTTATGAGGTTATGAGGATATAAAACTTATTCGGATTTAAAGTACAGCAACTGAAGAGAAAAGGATATGAGTAAGCGATGAAACTGTACCTGACTGAAAGCTGTGTAGCGATTTACCACACTTTATTGGGGACACTTCGGATACACACATACAACCTGGATAAATAGAAATGGGCACTTTCGAGTCGAGACAAAAGAGAAAAACTCATCTTAGTTATTTCCTACCAAACAAACTTCTCTGTATTTTACCTTCAATGTTACATTTCCAGTTGCTTCACAATGGCTAATGAGGTCACGTTTTTTTTCACTCGCAATTTTAAATCAGCTTGCAACGCGTGAAACTTGCCATAGGACGTTAACCTATTGCATCAAACGATCCATATATTTTGAACTTAAAGTACCCTATGACATTAACTGTGTTTACATGCCGCGTTTCATTGTGGCTTTGCTGCGCTTGTGGCTTTTTTCTTGCTGAATCATCGTCCAGATTATGGCTTTTAATGGCCCTGCTGGCGAGTTGGTGCAGAACTCGAAAGTCACAATTGATTGTTACCAATGTGCAGGTGGATTCGAGATTGTGGCCAATGATAGTCACATTTTTCAGTTGGACGCAATCGAAACAGCCACAATTACTAAGTGCTGCGTACACAGTAATTGTAACCCGAATCACCGACATATAAGTTCAACCAAATTCATCCATATGTCAGGCCTGCTTTATTGATTGAAGTGGCTAAGTTAACCAACAACAGACTTTTATAACTACTGCGTCGGGAGAAAAGAATTTCCAGTCATACCGAGTAACGAAAAACGTTGCCTATCACAAATACTCACAACATCGGGGCGTATTCATGTCGAACACGACCGTTCTGTGATCGGCGAGCGGCCTCCTCAATCATCAGTTACAAAACAATAACCAGTGTACCTGCGTTGCAGAAGTGACAAACTTCATGTTTTACCGAGGGATGAACTTTGCAGAAGATTTTCACTGAACAACTTCATTCTATCTCGGAGCTGTTGCAACATTCAGAAAATCGTGCGTTAATCTTTGAAAATCGGTCTAGTGTCTGAAGAAGTCGGATGGAAAGATAAAGGATGAGCATGGATGATGGAAAAGATTTTGACCAAGGTCGACATCTGAACTGCTTTCCTTTGGATGTAGCTCGCAGGACTTGTCTCGACAAATCTGTAAGTTGTAGTAGGCATTCGGAGTTTGAAGCGTAAGCGTTATCTGGCTGTTGTAAAAAAATTAACGCGGTACTCTCCGTATTGTAGCATCAGGCATGGAACCAAACATTACAACTATTATGCAACATAAGAAGGAGTTTCATTAGTCAAATTGCAAACATGTTACCGAACAAGGAAAACAAATAGCAATATACACAAACGTGATTGATATTATGCCTGCTGTTTTTTTTTTCAATACGAAAAATAGTCAGGCCCGTGGACGCAGATAAGGTTGCGAATTTGGCCCAGCATCCAAAAAGTTTGAGGACCGCTGGCTTAAATGCACATGCCATAGTTTATTACTCAAAATCAAAAACCTCCTTCAACTGCGAGTAGTGTCCCGACATTAAAACCACTTATTTCAATACACCCTGTTCAGGTTTACAGCCTACAGCAAAGCCCATAGTGCCGCCCCTATAAAAGTGCCGCCAGGGGCGGACCACCCCCCAGGCACCCCCCTTAGCTACGCCACTGCCGCTCAATAACCTTTTCTGGTGCATTTTACAAAGTACAATTGGTAATTTGCACATAAGATTAAACATATTGTGGTTAATACTCGTATGTACAACTTTAGTGTAAGGAAAGGCGCTATGTATAGACTGCGAAGATGGTGCTTAAGGACTTCCCCTAAATCATTTTTTCCCAGACAAGTGCTGAAAATTTCTACAGCGTCAGTTTATACGATTTTTTACGGCCATCAACCATATTCATTGCTTTATCAGCACACCATGTCTCAAAAATGAGCATTTTCTTCGACAACGAAACCCTTGTTTAAAGAGGACGATTTAATAACCAATTATTGCTCAGTACAAATGATATTGAAATAACCACTTTTGCAATTAACCGTTCAGCGACTAGCCTGATGATAGTTTGGCTAAGAGACAAATCTGTGATGAAAAAGTTTGGGTAAGAACATGTTTGCAGCAGTTTCGATATTTTGTACACGATAAATGTTATGTCGGAAAATTGCGTTGTTATCCAACTAGCTTATCGATGAAATGCGCATCAAAAAACTGCGGCTGAAAGTGTTGAGAGCTTCCTGCCTTCAACTTCCCAAAATGCTCGATTGTTGGACAGAATGTAATCGTTAACATTTTTGCAAACATGAGGGCAAAAAGACCATGTGGTTCCACGTGAATTTTGTTTGCAATCATTATGTAATATGTTTTTATCGGCTTTGTTGTATAGTCAGGTATTGAAACACTTAAGCCCCGAGGCTTGTCTGGACATGCCATTTCTTGTTTGCGGCATTCATTTATAAGAAACTTCCCGAAACTCGTCAGTGCTTGTTTATTCTCCTGAAGGTGCGAAGAAAAAGTTATTGGAAAAATTTCCCTACATGCCTCAATCGCGGTTCAGATGCAGACGTGATAAAAAAAGTTCAATCATTGCACATTTCTCTATATAAGCCCATGGTTTCGGCCCTTCATATCCACTTTTACGAATTCAGAACTACGGGGAGTCTGCGTAATAACAAACTGGCATATGAGCCCTTTAAGTTAAAAGTACTGGATGACCTATTATACGCCATTCAATTTCAAAATCTCTTAACTGAACGAAATTCTGCAAAAGTTTACCCAGAAATTCGACTTTGTGAGAGCTTACAAAAATGTTATCGTGAGTTTAAACTTGTGTTGCACTGATCTGCGCAAAGTAAATATCGATTGTTTGCAGCAACATCCGTTTACAGTCAACTTTGAAAGAAGCTTATCCATGGCTTACTGCACTTCAGATGACAGACGAAAAAGTCGTGGTTCAACACACTTGACATCACGTTGATCACTCGCGGTTTTTCTGTATTTAGGAACAAGTCCATGAGAGCCCCTTTCACTTCTCGGTGATTTCATTTGAGCAGCAGGTGAATGAGAGGAAACCTCGGTTATTACAGTTACTCGACATCGTGAGGCCCGATCAGATAGTTCTTCTAAAAGGTGATACTGTGTTACCTCGTTCCAGACTTTATTGTTATTGGTATTCCTACTGCAGATTTTTCGTGATGTTAAAATGTTATATTGTCAAAAATTTGGTGGCGTGACACTACCTTATCTTTAAAATACTATTTGTTTTGTGCCACATGAACAGATCTAAAGTTGAGAAGAAGCACTAAAATAGAGGTTTTGTTCCTGGAATTTTTAACAAGCTCTATAGTGAGAAGTATCAAAACGATTTGATTTTCTCATGTGTGTTTTCTTTAGTACAAGCAAGGTTTTCTTCCATGGTATGAGAGAATTCTGTTCTGTAGCTGAACCCAGGCATCAACTTGCTTTGTGGGATAATCGCACATGCTAACTTCATTGATGCAATCTGTTCTGTTGCTCAGCGTACACGGTTATTTCAGTGATGTAACATTGTAGACAGAGAAAGTTTTTCATATAGTTGCAATTTTGGCGTAGCAATTGGCTGATAGCCTGCTGGTCCTAAAACCCTTTTCTTTACTGACAGGCCTGATCCAGATATCTAAAGGACATAAGTAATATTGACCATGGGTGTTCTGGTCCATTCCAGATTTCCTTGAAATTTACAGCAAGAAATAGACTTTCCTGCAATCAGTAAACAACGTCTCTTCTGAGTTTTTCATCCGCGAGCGAGCGCGCGTGTTTAACCCCCCAGTTTGACCAAATACGCGCGTTTAAAGTCTGCGGTCATCTGTGAACCTGCGAGTCTGCTCAAGGCTGCTGCAGGTTGCTGCTTCAGTTCAGAAATTCCGCGCTTGGTTTTGATTCAAATTAATCCATATACCTGCTTCTGCAGACTCCAGCAGTGCCTCAATAATGAATTAAAAGTTTCCCCATAGTTTAGCGTCTTGAGTGTCAGAAAATATTTTATATAGCTAGTGCACTTATTGCGAACGCTAAATTGGATGAAATCTATTTCCAACCTCTAACAGATGTGCCGTTTTGCGTGATCCACACGACATCTCGAATCTGGTTGAAAAAATATTTTTCGCTCGTATCGTTAAACAGTTATTTGTGCAAGTGTTCAAGCTAGGAACCTGTGTCGAATTTCACAGAATTTAATATTTAAGCAGTGGTTGGTTGGAAATATAAAAGCTTCAACTCGCTGGGCATATCCTGTTGTCCATGAACGCCAATGTAATGAGGCATTGCGTCGTAATGGAAAGTAGTTTAGTTTAGCGCTTTTCACCCCAGTGTTCCAAAGATAGTCAGATCCTTTGAAGACAGATTTTTCGAACAGACCAGACCTTCAAGTTTATGACGTAGTAATGGATAAACAATTGAACTACAGTTAGTATTTAAAATCTTTTAGATTTACCTGCAGACAGTCAAGACGATAGAGTATGTGTATTTGAAGTAAATTGAAAAAGGGTTTTCTTTAGGCAGTGAGACACTAAATTCGAAACTCAATATTTACATTGTTCCAGAGTGTTTTAAATTGGCAAAAAGCTGAGGAATGATCTTGTGAAACATTTTTGTTCATAACTTTGCAAGTTTCCAAATATTTTTTGCTAGAGAAAAATGACTATCAAAGTTCGTGAAAAAATCAAGGATGTTTTATGCCATGGTCATTCTTATCGAGGATGCTCAATTAGAAATGGCCAGCCACAGTTTTCCAAAACAACCAGACTACAATTCGATTCATCGAATCGTTCCAAAAGCACCTTCATTGATCATAGTGCAATGGTTAATTATAGCGCCGAGCAGCAAAACAATCTACCCTTTCAAAATTTATCTGGTCTTCAGAAACATCACACTCCCAATGACAAACTTTACTAAATTTGTCCCTGAAAGTCCAAAAATGTTATTCAGAAAGAAATTGGTCAGGTACTCAATGTTTTTTTAATGAGCAAAGTCATACCACCCGATATGACCAGTCCTGACTTTTCGATATGGATAAAACCAACACCTCTTCAGAATGGGAACATTGGACAGCTGTACACCATTTTAAGGTATGGGTGCCTACTGAATCATCTCTACTGGGTGTGACCGTTGGAGAACCGCAAAAGGACCCAAATTTAAGACAATGCGTGCGAACGAGGAACAGCATGAAACCAAAGAGAAATAAACAAGAGTGTTTTGTAGATCACCAAACGACCAATGCCATACGAAATGTCGGCTGGAAATGCCATGTCAGACGCCACCGAAAAATCCATCAAAATAGAGAAACACATACGGCAAAGGTGCAGCGTGAAACTGGTGAAGCAGTACTTCACGCAATTTAAGGGAAGTCACGTTCCAGACAATTTCTTCCTGAAAAAGGCTGGCCTATGACGTCACGTCATAGTGGCTCTTACGCAACTTATTGTGAATAAAATGGCCTTGATTGATCACGACCCTTTTTTGAAAAGTGTTTTTTAGCGGCGACAACTTAAGGTTTTTGAATATCTGTTTACTGCAAATGAATTTTTGCAATGGTTAAAAACTAGCAAGATAGTTCTGACACACCATAGATAGCTTTTAAGAATTACAAATGAACAAACATGCACTGCAAGAAGCACCAAAAACGATGACCCACTGCTTTGCTACGTGTTTTCAGTCTGGTTGGTAGACTAGAAATGAGCAAAACCGGTCTACCAAACCTGAGTTTTAGCAACTTCAAAAAGATTTTTTGGACGAAGTGGCATTTTTACGCTGAGTCAGGTCACAAAACTGAGTTTTTCATTAGCAAAGAAAAGGTAGTTTAACAATGACAATAAAGTCGTAAGCTTTTCGTGCAGTATGCTAGAATAGGATATTTGTGGTATTCGGAGTCTTTCTTTTATGCAAACCTAAGAGTCAAATCTGAATCCGGGATAATTTTTTGGACTCAGCGAAGAAAACTAAACACTGCTCGCTATTCCAATAGAGTAAGAAAAGCACCCAAAGCAATTTCTCAAACATAAACAGGGCAGTAAATATTTAAGAGCGATGCTAAGGGTTCACGGTCCCGGCCAAGGATTAAAATCTAGCAGACAAAACTTTAAACATACCACACACTGTGTAAATCGCGCTGTTTCCCGAGATTTGAAAAAGCATTGGGATGTGTGGTTACGTGGGAAAAAGCAAGTTATCGGGAAAAAGCTTTTTTTATAATTTAATGCTCTGATCTGTGTTGATATTATATGTCTCCAATACACCGAGCTTTAAAGCTATCTATGTGTCTGCTGTTGCAAATTACCCTGAAGCGATAAATGGTGAAACCACCTGCGCGCCAGACGAACAGTCAAACGGTTGCACGTCATTGCAAAGTAGACTACTTGTAGTTACCGTAAAAGGTCTCTGTTCCATTGGTTACTTCTCAATTCAAGGAGTGCCCGGGATGAAATTGCCGTCAAATTCATTGCAATACATGTTTGGCGAAAGAAAATACGTATCTCCCTTTGTGACCCCAAAAATAAAGACAGTGGTGTACCGTGTCCATGAGACCTCGACACGGAATCTTGGTACAAAAAAACGAGGCCACATCGATACGTAGACTTGAATTTTCGAGACCGAGACCAAATCTCTAGATTTATCTACTGCGGAGAGCAAATTGTTTTAGATAGGAAATTACTTTCAGATAAAACTGATGCAACAGTAATAATAAGAGAGGTTTCCTACAGGCAACTCAGCGAGATGCAAGATGCGTTGGCGGTGCAGATAGGGGTAGCGTGCAGGTATCCAGAAGCGGACCTATATATTTTTGCGAAAATGTTTTTGCAAGTTTATAAATTATTTTTGGATATGCTACCATATTGCATTCATATTTCTGCAAAAGCCTCGAGACAAGCTGCTTTTGTCGTTGCTCGGGAAGGTCAGATGTTTGCGTTGTGTTGGATCCAACGAAAACTTTGTCCAATGACTTCACCTCGTCGTGGAAACTTTGATGCGTTTCATTAAAACTTTTGCATTAACGCTGTTTAGACTTTTTAATAGATCAGACATCAGACATAAATTTTACTTTTTGATTAACTAATTTCGCATCACCTTGTCCAGAATTTCTTAATTAGGTCTAGCTGGACTGTGCGGTTTTGATATGAGTGACAGCTTTTTTCGATGGCATGTCCAGGGTGGTCTAAATCGAGTTTCTTCATGCCAATTTACAGTTAATCCAATTTGAGCCTTTGCTTCCCCAATGAAGTTCGCCTTGTAGGTGGTTATACGATGAACTTTTAATCTTTAGTTGCTTTTTGAAGCGTCGAAAAAAGTAGTACGTCATAAATCCTCTCCTCTGTTTTCAAACAGCCAGTCTAAACGTTTAGCAGGCAGTATTTTTGCGTCGCCCTGTCTCATACGTGCGCTTTAAGTTTTGACTATTTCAAGGTACGACACCATATTCTTCTGACCAAATCGGAAAAATGATTAACAAACCGGGTGTTACAGCAGTGTGCGCGATGGTTGCAAAAAGAAATGTCTTCTGCTTGTATTTCGTAGCTAGTAAAACAAACTTGTTCTATGCTTGTGAGTTGCAAACTACCCCGAAGTGTGTCATTACTGTCCAGTTTTAGAAAACCAAACAACAAATATTACTCATTGCAGTGGCTGTAATCTAAGGCAAGAAGCTTATTACAGATAACTGAGTGCATTTGGCTTGCAGCGTAACTAATTTTGTTCAGCCTGTTCCGTAACTTAATAAATCTAACCGAGTCAGCTTGTCAGAGTTTAACAACAAAATCACGATAAGTTTGTCTGCTCCAGTAATGCCAGCGTTAAACTTTCATTGTTTACGATTTATTTCATTCAAACGTTGCAAATACTTCAATAATTCAATGTTAGAAACGCATAAAAGTACATCTAATCATCAGTCCAACTTATCAGTCCATTTTCTTGTACGGCAATCTCATCAAGGCCACAATTACTGTTCTTTGACATTTAAACTAAAATATTTCAAACATTTACGGAACCTCTGGTTAGTAGTGCTATGCGTATCAATTCACACACTGCCAAATTTGTCGAAATTGTAGTATGGCCATTCTTGTTTGCTTGCTTTGAAACTCACGGAGACTCCCCTCCCTAAGGTTTGCTACTGTCGAATTTCAGTAAAGCAAACAAAAAGATTAACCAGAACTCTCGTACTGGCCTATCTTCAGTTGCACAAAGCTAAGCAATTCAGAACTAGCATCATGAAAGCAATGACCTGATGCAGTTTTACGGTTACAAACGCAATCATCAATTCTGATTAGTTAATTGTAAAAGTTTTCGACGTAACACAAACTTGCTCGTGGATCCGTGATGTGCAAATAATTTCCAATCTTGCAAATAGTACTCCACCATACCATCGCAGAAAATTCAGTTTGGTTAAAGCAAAACACAAAACTCAAAAGTGTTGCCTAAATCAGGCTGTGTACGTTTTCAAACCTGTTCGATTCTACAAAAAAAGTTATCGTTATCCAAGCGGACTGCAATCATTTTGACTCAATTGAAACAAAGCGTGAACTTGGTGTTCAACATTCCAACCCTGCGAAAAAAACCCGGAGGCACGTCGAGGCAGCAGTTTAATTTCTTCACTCTCACTTTTTCTTGTCTGGGCATGTGATCAGGACGTGACTGCAACGTATAGAAAATTTAGACTAAAAAGCAAGTTGTAAATTATTTACAATGCAGTAGAGGTTTTTCAGCAAAACTGCTGTAAGTCTGTTGAAAATTTCCCCAGGTAACAAAGCGTTTCAAGCAAAAATGTGGATACCAGGTGTTGCAACAACACCCTGGTCCGACAGAACCAGTTAAACTACGGAAAAAATAAAGATTGTAATTACCTACGAAAACAAAAAATGTTACTGAAAACATACTATTGTTGACTGTAGTGAAAATTATTGTCAATTACGGTTCTCAAACACCATACGTTTTCTTACGACTGAAAGCGTTTGATTCAAAGGAGGGAGATTATGTAATTGTTTCAGTTTAGCTAATCTAAACCGAATCATCAAGTTTGAAGTATACAGTAAGATTGCGACTACGGTTACAAAGATAGCATTTTTACGACTACGGTTACGAATATAGCATTTTCACGAATTGTAATGCGTGAGCAATTAATTTTAATTAATTAAATTAATAAAATAAATAAATAAAAAGCAATTAATTAATTGCGTATGTGAGCCCATGTTATGATGCCCATAAAAAAGAACGCGTGATGCAGATAAAAGGCAACATTTGATTGCTAAGAAAAGTTACAAAAATCTTTGCGTTAGTGAAACGAAACAAAATACGTCTGCGCAGATTTCAAACAGCTGTTTTTGCCTAATGTGGTATAACGACAGACGTGAAAGCACTTGCGAAAACAAAAAATAATCTTTGAACACAGAATCGCTGCGGTCACTATCGTAAAAGACGCTCAGGGCATCAAGGTAATTTATTTGTGCGAGTGGTGAGCCCACTATGCCGCTGCTGAGAGACAAAAATATCTGATTTCGCTGAAGATTCACGCCCTTGGTTCTGCAAAAACAGTCGGTGGCTTTGAGCGTAGGTATGCGTAGGAAGAAATATTATTTAGAGCAGGGTTGGAACAAGCAATGTTACTAACGCAAGATGACTGCTCATTCAAGAATGATTTAATCACACACCGATTAAAAGATGCGCTGCAGATTTGCGCGAAGCGCCAAGTTATGTTGTTCGACAGGTGCGTTTAGCCACGCGACAGTCTTGTTGGTGGTCACAGCAATATGCTGGTTTAGTTAGCATGTCATGTTTTACTTTGCAATAGGAAGCAGGTTGTTGTACGGCAGCTTGTTGAACAAGTCATAATCAAAGCGCAGGTGAGGATTGCAAATGTGGCTAACTCAACAGTATACATCAGATTGATGTTGTGTTTTATATCAATGTTTCACGCAGTAAATATATCAACCATATGCTGAAATTATATTCACTGGGTTGTTCCAACTTCACGATAAAAAAACAACATAATGATTTTTGAAAACATGTGGCAGACTTTTTAGAAAATGTTTTGTCCCAAGAAGGAAACAGCACAATGGTTTTAAAAACGTGTAAAATATTTTTTGATAAATATTTTATCACAAAAAGCAACGAAACTGTTTTTGAAAAGCGTGTGAGAAATTTGTTTCTGTGAATGTTTGGCCAGGAACAAAACATCACAGTACTGTTTGAAAAGGTTCTAGAAGTTTTCTTGTCTGAAAAATATTTTGTCACAAAAAGGAAACAGCGCAATGATCCTTAAAAATGTGTTGATCGGCTGTCGTTATTACCTAACTGAATTGCTAGCGACCCGCGTAAAATTTAGCCCAAATGAGATGGAAATCACAAAAGAGAGGAGAAAAGTTACCTTGACAAATGTGACATGTTTTCCGAGAAATCTCAAAATTTATGTGAAAGGTTGAAATACACAAAAACAAACGCTCCGAAAGAGTGAGCACGACAGACGAAGTCAGTAACAAAGCATTGTTTACTTGGGGCACTTTACACACATAGAAATTTGACAATTTTGTGTTCAGCGCAACATCTTGCCTCTATGGCGGCGAGAAGATGGCGCCACATGTAAATAAATGGTCACCGCTAGATGGTGCCCATGAGTAACAAGTCACTGTGATAGTCCCCACAAGCGAATTATCGTAGTTCACTTATCACTATATAAGATAGTGCAACCTACTTGTAGTAGAGTGAAGTTAGTGATGGATCTGTATTTCTGTAGGTTGCTTTCCTGTTAGTTAATGCCCCGAATTGCCATCTCGCGCTTGTGCTTGCCTTAGTAGTTCAAGGCGATGCAGTCGACTGGAAAACCTCGCAGTCCAAGGAACTGTCAGCAGTCTTGCAGTATGTTTTGCTGAAGGGAAAATCTAGTATCGTTGTTCTTTCCCTTACTTTAAATCGGTATGTCTGACCATTGTGCTGCCATACCTGCTATCCACATTTTTGCATGAATTGTTTCTGTTTATTATCTGGGGAGATTTTATAAAGATTTACAGAAGATGTGCTGAAAAAACACACCTGTAATGTAAATAACCTACCGCTTGCTTTTAAGCCTAAATATTCTTTGAGTACGTCCTTGATCACATGCCCAAACAAGAAGAGCTTGCGATACATTTTAACTGGTGCTTAGGTGCGTTTTGCATTATGAAACAAGCTTGAAATGTTGAACATCAAGCTCATGTTTGCTTTCGACTGAGTCAAAATTATTCCGATCCGACTTGAAAAAGCTGGATAACGATAACAATTTTGTACAATCGGACAAGTTGGAAAGCTACTTGGAAAACTTGCAAGCCCTAATTATTCTTTGGGATATGTGTTGTTTGAAATAGAAAGTGAAGTAATGAACATGTAGCATGCAGCTACGCACAAATATTTGCAATTGACGCCTGAATGTAGGACGTTTTACTTCTTGGTTTGCTTCAATGTCGTTTTAAGCTGCGCTGAACCTGAGAAGCTTGATCGAAAAACTTGACTGAATTGACCTTTTCTGAATAAAATGATGTTCTCCACTTTTACTGATTTGGCGATAGCGAATACGGGTAACTCAATTTTAACTCCTGTGGTGTTTGGTGAAAACACTGTGAAGTTTTTCATTTTTGAAAAACAACTGCCAGTGACGAACTGCGAATGCGAGATCAAGCATCACTGCGAGAAATAAAGTTATGGGAGAGTTGCAAAATTTCAAGATAGGGATGACCAATTTTCAAGTAATCATTCAAGATCAACAAAAACACAAGGACATCTAACACATTTCAAAATATTTTTGGCGAAGTTGAGAGAAAGATTGCCTATTGCACTAAGCCAGTGGTTACCAACCTTTCTCTGACCATGTACCCCTTCAGCATTCGGACAGATGAGCACGTATACCTAAAATTAGTTCTATGGCATAGATCGACATTTTCTTAAATACTTCACAATGACTAATCATACATATATTTAACAATAAGCACTTTATCATTTTTGAAAATTAGTATCATGTATTGTAAATAAAAAAAGATAAATATATTTTCACTTCTTTTGCTAACCTTAACTGTACCCCTTCAGATAGACAAACGTAGTCCTATGGGTACTGGTATCCCAGGTTGGGAACCTCTACTCCAAACTTTCTGATAAGGTAAGATATACTTGCTAGGTCAGTACCAAATGATTAATTCAAGGCGCATGCAATGTTTTCGTATCGACTGAATATTTGAACATTTTGCAATGCAGAACGACGGCGGAATTCATGCTAAAATTTTTTTCAGAGGTAAAAAACAACTTCTGCATGTGCTCCGCTACGTTTTCTGGGGCACAAACTGTACTCAAACAGAGCTTTCACATATTCCGTTCACATTTCTTTAATTTCTGTCTTCTTAATTACCAGTAACTTCTTTCTTTTAATCCACCTTGAACCATGAATGTTGCACCAGGAAAAATAGCAACAGTGTAAAGTAAAAACAAACACGAATAGAATAATCGTTTAGATTTCATGGTTACTCTTAATGATATAATTTTGACGAGCTGTGTTTCTTGTTTCAGCTTCGTATCTAAAAAATAATGTCGAACTATGAAGAAATCATACAAAAACTTGGCTGGGGTCGATACCAGAAGAGAAATATGATTTTAAGTCACATTCTTCTCAACATCATGGCCTTGCATACCCTGTCAACCATATTTCTTGCTTATCCTATGCCTTATACCTGCGATCCAGAAATGAGGGAAATGCTGGAAGAAGTTAGTGCTGGAAGAAGTTAGATTTTTTTATGAAACGTGGTGCTTAAATGTTGAATTTGTTTAAAGTGTCACATACAGAACAATACTACTGAAACTTTCTTAACGTCAAAACGACGTATGCAAATATCTGTTCATGCTCAAATGTATGGAACAAAGCCCATCAACTTTCTGGATCCAGAATTCAACGAAAAAGTACTTATAAGACAACTCGTTGATCATTAACAACCTAAGACTTAAGACGGTTATATCAAACAAATTCCAAACAAACCTAAAGATTTGATTCTGTTTGTTACCACGATTTGACTTCTTAAATCACAACAGTTTCCAAAAACGGAATGTAGTTACGGGGTTTGATGTGAGTCCATTCTGATATCTTTCATAAATGAAATTCACACATTAGAGTGAAACAAGTAACGTCAGATGTTCTTTTCCGTAGCTTTGTTCTTTTGCAAAAAATCGAAAGCAACTCTTGAATCAAACAACGTTGTACCTTCCACCATTAAAAATGTTAGGAACAAGACCAAGATCTGTTTTATGTTTCAAGGTTTGCAACATCTCTTTAGTCAGAAATCAGACTCATTCTTTTGTTCCAAGGAAGGATGAAAACACTCACGATCACTGCTTGCAGTAAGTTTTCGTACGTTTATTGACATTTGTTTCAGAAAGTAGTTTTGATCGAAGGTGGGTTTCACGCCTCGTGGACTACATTGCCGTTGTTAGTAAGCCTAATGTAACCAGAAAACGAAACTTGAATGGTCTGAAGAAAACGGCCAACAAATAGATATCTTGATCTTCATAGTACTACGTTTGTTTTATACAACTATTGCAAGACGACTAGTTTTTCATTAAATGTTTTTAAATTTGCCGTAAATATGATCCGCACACACGCTGTGTTTATCACCATCATCAAAATAGGGTGTGTTAATGTCGCTAGCGCATACGCATTAGTTTATTTTCAACATAAGCTGATTTTCTGAAGTATTAAAAAAATCCTTCAAAAGTGGAGTTATTTTTAATGAGAAGCAGTTCATAATTTAAGACGTTAATAACCATTACCCAACTAATATAATCCGAAAAAAAGTCTCGTAAAAAGGCTTATTAATCAAAGTTCGAGCTCAGTTTCTAGTGGCATCAGATCTTCAACACAAAAGAAAAACGTTTGGTGATTTACGCAAACGTTTTAACAACACTTCGGATGAATAAGCAGACACACTTTTTCACGAAATTGCTCATTGGTACGCAATACTTTTACATCGAAATTGCCCCGTGAACATCTGATGCTGAATGGAACTACCGACACACAGGATGAAAAGACAGCTTTGAAAAAGCTATGCCTGTGAAACATGCGTCTATCGTCATGTTTTATGCTGCATGCATGTAGGGGAAATTGTAGTTCATTTTCAGTTTATTCCAACGTACAAGTTACATCATCACAACATAAACGCATATCGACAAAATCTACCCAACAGCGTTTAGGCGACAACCAGAATTGGTCTCAGTTCTGCGAAACTTGAAATTAAATGTGCTTTGTCAAAACTAATGAAATGCTTTGCTTTTTGCAATTGCCAATTGACAAACATTTACACTGAATATTAAATCTAGACGACAAAAGTATAAATGATAATGAGCGTCACATATCCTTGTGGAGATGATCTCCAACGATATCAGATAAACATTTAAATTCGTTGTTTACACGATCCTTCGAAAACATAATCACAAAGTGCTATAGTATTGAAGACCGAAACTCGAGAAGGGACTGCAAGGAAACTTCAGCTAGATAAAAGTTTGTTGTACCTGTGGGCTGTACAATGACACAACAAAATTATCAACAAATATTTTTGCCTTTGAAAGCTTTGCAGAAATTATACACCTAAATATTAAGTGCCTGATTAGTCTAACGAAATCAATGCGCTTAAAAGTAGATATTTTCAGCCTTCATACGAAAATCAAAACGTTTTTACTTTAGAAATCAACAGCAAACCATTTTATTCAATAAGCAGCTTAGAGAAAGTCTTTAAACAATTTGGAGCAAACAAATGATCACAAACTTCAAAGATTCGTATAAAATGCAAATGCCTTAGCATTTTTCTCACTTCTTTTTCGCGCTGACCAAAATGCATAACAATGATAAGTTTAAAAGCAGGATTTGTTTGCAAAAACCTCAAAGTTGTTATCCAATCATTTTTTGCAGATTCACGTTGAATCTTGTCAGAAACGAAACATCTGAACTTTGTGTATTATGGAAAGACAAGCAAGCATTTAATTTAAGCGAAGAGGTTTGTGAGCATCATTTCCTTGTTTTCGTATTTAATGGCTCATGTACAATCCTTTCGAAAATGCCTTTTCATCACCTCAAGCAATATTTTCAGTTTTATCGGAAACCAAAGTAAGAAACAGAATTTCTAAAACTACTGCCAGTGCGTTCTTGCAGACGAAACTGCAAGCAAAGCACCTAGGCTCATGAAACCAACGAAATCTTTATTCCGAATGATATCAAAGTACAAAAAGTATTTATACAAAATGCAAGACGGCAGTGATATGATTGCTAAGGATCCCTGTTGCAGAGATGAGGCGTACAAATGCAAGTTTGTCAAATCCAGTAGTTTGTGCCACTCTTTATCAAATTGTTAAAGCGAATTTTCAGGTGTAAAAATTCACTTTGTTCAGAAAAATATCTTAGCGTTTTTGTACAAAATCAAGGATGTAGTGGTACTGGAACGCACCGGAACGGCATTCCGGTATTTCTTACCAATCGTTATATTTTTCCTAATTTTGTAACTTAATTTGAGATCTCAGAGGGAATTTTCAAGCTGAAATGTTGTAATGAATTTTTTCAAATAGAAAAATTGTTTTCTTGGCACGAGCTTCAAGCTTTCCATTCATTTCAGCATTTGAAAGATTGCAGCAAGCGACCAACTAAAATACTAAAACCAAAATGATAACTTAACTCAATTATATGGAGTTGCATGATGTATCAGTATTATTTTGCAGCTAAACGAATCACCTTGCACGCTTTGGTGACGTAAACAATTTGATATTCAGTTCCTCAATATTAAACATGCCATGTCATTTTACAGGTGAAATCGTGCAGTAAGCACATATTCACTTCTGACGGAACAGTTGAAACATCGGTGAGCGAAGATTTCGACATGGTGTGCGATAAAGCCTGGTATAATTACTTTCTACAGTCGGCTTACATGACCGGTGTTTTTCTAAATGGACTTGTTTTTGGCAAATTGGCCGACAGGTAATTACACGTAATTCTTTCTTTTACAAGTACAAAAACTTTTTCCGCAACTAAGTTGAAACGTCACCTCGCTCTTAATTACGTTAGGGGAGCAAACATCCTTTGCGTATTTTTATATGTGGTATTTATTCAGAAGTAGATGAAAAACGATCGCAGACTTCGATTTCTATCAAATTATTTAACCACTTTCGACAACATTATGAATACTCATCCGCAGGCTCTGATATAATCTCTTAAAGAGCCTTGTACTGACTTATTTTAACTATGCCATCATCGCGTGACCAGGCCCGCAGGCAAGCGGGGAGGAATTCAGGGGCAGTGCACAACCACACTTTGTTGTGCCCTAAAATTTTGTTTCAAATTAAAACAAAAATCTTAGCTCCCTGAAACGCATTTTCACCCCATATTTTAAAATTTGTCTACGGACCTGCACCTGATTCAATCGTAACAAAAGATCCTATAAAAGTGTCCTCACTACACATTGCATGTAATAAGAGAGTTGCAAGTATGGTCGGTCTTTTCAGGTCAAGCCCGGCTTTGCGCTAAAGTTTGTCAAAATGTTTCGAGCAGATTTTAGGCCTGCATACAAATTATGTCGCAACGACCGACACGTTTGTCGCCAGTGATTGTTGAAGCAATCGAGTTGATTAAATCTTCAACAGTAAATGATTGAATGTGAATTTTTTAATCATATTTACTTTGTTTCGCCACCAACACCCCTCAGTTGCCCATACCTTATCTCACTCGGTAAATTTGGCTTTCGGGCCTGAACTGGCCTTCAAAAATAAATGTCGGGTTCGGGCCAGGTTCGGGTTTCAAAATGAGGCCCGTTTCCTATTCTGTGTAACACAACCAGTGGATGAAACAGTGTTATCAAAGGAATGAAATACTGTACCTTACGGTAAGCCATTTTTCTAGAGTTACGATGCGCCAAGTTTCCCCATACTTAGTCATAGTTGACAAGCCGGAACGGGCCTGAATCGCCGTAAATGCTAGTTGAGCTTTCAAAAAAATGATTTGTTCGTGAAATCTGACTTGGACAGTCAATGTTCCTGCTGCAATGACTTTCAGCAAACTGGTTAGTTAACACATCAACAATGTCTGATGCCAAAATCGACTGCCACATGTCTGTATTGCTTCACTTTAGAACGCTGGCAGCAAAAATATCGCTTAGCATTGAAATCAATATATCACTCTTTTGCTTTCCTGGGAGCAACGAATCAGCCTCTTCTGCCAACAAAAAATCAGATCTTATCAAAAGTATCCAGTGCTTTTTGTAATCTCCTCGTAACCCACCCTCCGTTATATACTGCGATCTGTGCATCAGAGTACCTAAATAGCCTCTAAGAGAATAGAATCAAGTATTTAGGACAAGGCTGTTTTTAAGTGATACAAGACTAATGGCAAACTTCGAGCCATATAATATAGTGTAAGTCGGATCCCAAAAAGTAAAATCAATTCAGCCGTTTTGCAACGGCACTATTCAGTAGCCTAGAGCTTAATAAATGAAATTGTATGAAGTTCTAACAAAAAATTATTGAGTAAACTACACAATGCATCAACTTCGTCACCTTGCAATATTTTATTCCCCTTGTTTATCAAATTACAACTACAAAAATTCTAGCGTGTTTTCGAATAAGGCACAAATGCAACAGATTTGTGTTGCACTTTAGTAGGCATCAAACACTTTGAATGCCTGTAATCTTTCAGAAAATCTGTTCAACTTTCGCAACGTTGTTGCATTGCTTTGTCAAACTGATTGCTTTGTTTATTTCGATTAAAGATTATACTGAATATTTGTAAGAAGCTTTGTCGAAACCTGAAGTATATGCACAAAGATATCAAGTTCAAACCGCCCACAAACCATTGCTGTTTTGTGCGGTTCGTGCAGTTTCGCTCCAGCAGGCTTCTCGAAGTTCACTGAAGTGAGATATCCCTGGAGCTCTTAAAGATGTATCTATGATAAGAAGGACAAAATAAGCAAGTTAGCAGAGCATCATAATTTTGCGCACCATAAATTTGAACTGGGTAAATAGCGGAGCACGTAAAGTACGTATGATCAATTCACCGGACCACAAACACAACGACGTCTGGTCTGAGATTGGTTTAAAGTAGTGCAGAGGTACCCAACTGCTCAGGCGCACGGACATACACAAATTTAACTGTTCCGATGTCAAATCAAACTCTAACGACTAGACTCCACACTTGGCTGCATCTCTGTCGGCTCAAAGTCGAACGACAAACCAACCAGCACTGTCAATGAAATATTGACAATTACGGGCCGATCACAAAACATGCGGTGAGTGCATCGTAACAGTACTAAAGACATTTAGTGAGTTTTTCAGCAATGGACAGGTTATAGTAGCGTACTTTTAATTCAATGTATTTGTACCTTGTTCATTAATGTTACAAAGATTTTGATGAAACCAAATTTACCGCAGCCTCATTTTCGGCTCTAAAAACTCAACACTTACGCTATTCAAAAAAACATCTGGTGTTAAAGGCTGCTTATAATATTTAATAACACACACAATATATGCACATGGCTGATATTTTCTATACGCACAAATGATATGGCTGATATTTTCATTTTCTCTACACGCGTCCGTCAAATAACACAAACGTCTTGCGAACCACGTTCTATTGCATCTATTTACAAAGTAATTGCCCAGAGCGATGCAAAAATGGCCTGGAACGTAATAGCTTATATTTGTTTTGTTTATAACCAGGTTTGGAAGAAGAAAAGTTCTCCTTTTAATGAACATCGCGACTGTGGCCAGTGGATTTTTATTGGTGTTTGCGACTTCATTTGCGGTTTTTGCATTTCTAAGAGCTTTGATCGGATTCGTTTGCTTTGTGGGACCAACAGCAATTGTTCTCGGTAAAGCAAAGTTCGTGAGAGTAAATTGACCGACCTGCTTTTGAATTCTGGAAACGACGATTCTTTAATATCGTCTTGAGGTTACGGCCTGAACATTTACACAAAACAACTGCGTGCTTGATTATTCGTTTTTGTAAACTTTCGTAATTGAAATCAACCTTTTAAGATCTGCCTGAAATTTTTTTTATATTTGCGAATTTTGCCAGTTCTGCCAGTGAAAATGTTCATTGCATTGCACTTATTTACTGTATTCTTGCGTACGAATCTCTAAAGTTTCGCTTTGCTGCAACGAACAAGTCAATCAATTTTGTGACACAAATAGTGCAAGGCAAAAATGCCTCTTGAATTGTTATCACTATTATAACCATGGGAGCGAAACGGGGGACAGGGGGCCATCGCACTCCTAGGTTTTGAAATTTGACAATTTTCTATTGATCTTTTACTGAAAACAGGCGTTTCGCTTAGTTCGGAGATGATAAAAGGAAATTCTCCACCGTTGGATAATCCTGGAAAGAAATCCTTCCCACGCACATGATCACAACTTTCTGCTTCGATCATTTCACTGTTAGAAACCAAACTAATGCATATAAAAAACGTCGATTCGATGGAAAACTAACCGATTAGAACCTTTTTATCCGAAGGGTATGAAATGTACATAGCAAGTTTATTTGTGTACTTGTGGTAACCTGAGGGACACATATGCTCACGAGCAAAGTTAATGGCAAGAAAATTCGCCAAGTGACAAAATTTCCGTTGGAGTTCGCTAAAGTACAGAGTCTTCTTAACAAAATCACAAACTGCACACTGCACCAATTGGTATGAAAACCTGCATTACTCAAAAGGATTGGCCAAGACTCATAAATTCATAAAATATTGTGATTTGAATTCACAAAAGTTTCATTGACTACTTAAAAATGAGCAATGCCTTTTCATGTATTTCTACTATCGAAGCATCAATAAAAATTCACTGAGAATTTGGAAGGTGCTGATACTCCTTTGCAAGTAATGAAAGGTTTGAGGTTATATTTTTCCTCTAAATCACGCTTTTTGCTTTCCCGCAGTGAACAGATATTGTGGTAACCTTGACTTTTAATTCAAGGGCAACATTTCTCAGCAAATAATTTGTACCTACATTGCATAGCAGAGTATATATTTTCACACCGAGCAGGCATCCTCACTACTGTGAAGTGCCTATTCAAATCTAACAACACAAAAAGAATTCGCTAAATTGAACAATGTAACAAAGAAACAAACCCAACTACCCACCTGCAGAAAACCTATCTTGCTTTTCACATCAAAAGGACTCCCTGACAGATTTTGGAATTTTCATTTATAGCACGGTTGGATTTCCAAAATAGTCAAAACTCTTTTTGTAATCTGCTGATTTCTTTTCGTCTTTCAAAATTATTTTTGTCTTCCTAGCAACGGAAACTACCCGTGCGGACAAACGATCAACGATGGTGCAAATGATTGGCAGTGGATATTCTGTGGGCACGGTTGTTCTCGTCGCGATTGGTTACTTTGCACGCCAATGGATCACTTTTGAAATTGTTGTTGCTTCATCTTACCTGTTGGGAGCGTTTGTTTCTTGGTAGGTTTACCAGAAGAGATCGAACACTACAAATTAAGCAAAAATAGCAATATAGAGAGAAGTGCAGCATGCGAATATAATGAGACTGTTCTTTGTTTGTTTGCCTTCTTTGCAAATTGGGTTTGACTAACGTTTTTCAAAGCCTTTGTCTGCTTCCAAATGCTATTATTAATTTACTAACGCAGGCATCTGGACGAATCTCCAAGGTGGCTGGCTACTAGAGGAAAAATCGATGAGGCAAACGGTATATTACAAAAAATGGCTGATACCAACACGAAATCGGTTACACTTTTGAGTCAAACCACGTAAGGGAAATACTACAATAAAGTTGGTATTCAATGTAAAGTGTACAAAATTTCGCCTATCATCCCGCACAACTGCAAATTTTAAACCGCTACATGCAGCTGACCGCATGTATTCTCAGTGTTTTATAACGGTGTGTATGAAACAAACAGGTTACAAAGTGGCAGAAAATGATATATCCAATTTTGATAAAGTAGCATTTTCCTTTGAAAGTAAAACTTTGCAATTTTTTTCATCGCTCTGTCTTACAGACATGTTCCTTTTGTGCAGGGTAAGTTTTTTTCTCGTACACCACCACTTTGCCAGCACAGCTCAGTACTTTACAATCTGCTCGATGCAAGCTTCTTGACGCTGCATCACTTTGGCTACTCGCACATTGAATTTAGTAATCAATGACCACTCCCAACATCACGTGGTATTTTTATCCTGATCTCCGTTCGAATATTGTTCTTGAGTGCATCAATAGTTGGTGGAATTTTAGCATAGACCTATTTTTTGGGTATCCTCAAAAATAATATAAAGGAAATAGGTCTGGATAATGTGCAGACCAACAGTAATCTATACGACTGAGGGAAGCAACGATATGAAGATATTCGAACGAAACAATGGAGCAATGTGGTGTTGCTCCAACCTGCTGACAAAACACAAGATCCATGTTCAATTTTCGCTTGCGCTTCAGTTCCGGAATAAGTTTTTCTTCTCATTAGTTCAATGCATCTCTCTGTATTCATACTTACCGGACGTCCGTTACCAGCCTCGAACAGCAGTATGGCCCGATAATTCCACGTATAATTTAGTCGAACAATTTTTTGTCGTGCAAGTGGAAGAAAAAGGCGGTTGTGAAAAAGCGCAAGCTTTGCAAACACTTAACAGTGTTGACAATCATGAAAGGATCTTTACTACAGACGGATTTTGTCTCCGCTTGAAAGTAAAACATTTTCAAGAAAATTCAGATCTGGTCAAGCAAAAAATGTGCAATATGACAAATCAGTTTAAATTTAGATTCCATCCATTGTAGGGGGTTGATCATTGAACACTGACCGATTTGCTACGAATATTACATTAGTCACAAATTTTAATTCAATTTCAAAGTGGAATCTACTGTAAATCTGAAAACCCATCTAAACGTTGATCTACTAGCTTGCCAATCATGGACAAATATTTGTTTATCGATAATCGAAAACATTCTCTGACAAATATGTACGCTGACAAGGGGATTAAATCTCGGTGAAGAGCAATGCAAATTTTGATGTGATTAGATTTTCTATTGTGTTTTTTCACTTTCTGCTGCAGATGTGAAAGCGATGAAGATAAAAGTAATAAAGAAAACCTGAAGCTTCACGATGGCAATTCAAAGGTAGAAAACACAGTACTTGTTTCTGGCAAAGAATCAAAAAATCCTGGTATTATTGATACTCTGCGAACACCACAACTGAGAAAGTTAACCTTGGTAACAGCATATTCATGGTAAGCACGTTCGTTTAAATTTCTGCAGAAAATTCTATTTTTAGATGCATAACTTTTCAACTAATTTCTGCTGGCTCAATGAATACGCTTATTCAGCTATCACTTACAGTATTGTGTAGCTGAATGCCTGGGTGAGAGAAATGAGGCTTGCATTTCTGAAGATGTTTTGCAAGATTCCTTCAAAAAGAAAGGACTCCGTCAATTGAAACATTCAGGATATAAAAAAGGCAATTTCAACCAGGGAAAGTTTTCCCGTTGAGGCACCAACATTTCGTTTAAGGGTGCATTTTCTCTTACTTTCTTCAAAACTACTGAACTAAATAATCAAAATAAATTTTGTACAACTCATCATTCTAAGAAAATTTCCAAGATATACAAATTTTGACTAGCATCAATCTTAGTTCCGATTGGCCCAAAATTCAATCGATTCCTGTTTCATCGAATCCTAACCAAGCTTCAACTGCAAAACCCAACCTGCTTTAGCACAATGATATTCAACATAGTTTAGCAGTTGCTGAAGCGAAGTTAGATTATAACTCATCAGTGTGTGGTCCTGGATTTGAGTATATCCTGGTTGTGGCGTTACAGTACCACTATACGTGGATTTCACCCTTTGTTAACCCAATATTTCGCCTGAGTTAATGAGCAATTGTAAGGCTTAGTACAAAATTTGTGAAAATGATTTATGCGTAATGTCTTCCTACTCCATTGACTTAGGTCTTATTTCTTCGAACTCTTACTCTGTGGTTTGAACTACACAATCAAGGATAAGGATATCCAGATCATAATCACGAACATCATATGGTGCTTGTGTGCCCAAGCGTGACTATGCATCCTTGGCCAAGTGTGGTAACAAGCGGTCGAGATTTGTAATCTTTGGTAACTCAAAAATGTTTTTTCGTATTAATATTCAAAACACAAGAGCGACACATCTCGAGGTTTATGTGACTGCAGCACGTTAAAACGGGTTTAGTTTGATGATTACATTTTTGTGCTGAACAAAATAGCGAAACTCTTCTGTCCTGAGGATATCCATCGCTAATGTCGTGAAAACTACGCGTGCTGGATGTTGGCAGTTACGATCTGCAAAATCAAGTGGAAAATTAAAGCTTTGGTACACAGTGCAGCAGCCAGGTTCTGCAGAATGATGAAAAATTACGAACCTGCAGTACACGTCTTTAATCAGCAGAAGTTTCACAAAATTCGTAAATTTTAATAATTGTTTTCATTATAAAGAATTGAAGAGCGTATTCCTTGCAGTGTGGAAGATGAACACACTATGAACTGTACGCGTGCTTGCCATTTGTTCAGAAAAAGTTTTTCCTTCAGCCACCTACAGTTTCCTGCAACATAGCATTTTTACACGTGGAAGAGCTGCTCAGATTCTAAACAAAACTGCTGTGCATGCAGGTTTGCCACTTCGTGCGCTTTTTATGGCTTAACACTAAACGTTGCCAATGTTGGAGGAAACATTTACATCAATACCCTGATAATGGGAGCAGTAATCATACCAGTTTACCCACTGGTGATTTACTTGTCAAACAAAGTCGGACGTAGGAATTTGATCTCTTGGTCCTTCATTCTAGCCGGACTGTTCTGCATATCGATGTGCTTCATTCCCAAAGGTATGACCTTCTTTTTATTAACATGAGTCATCAGTATTGACATAAACTCTGTGTGTAGCAAAAACGATTGATCTTAAGTCCCTGAAACGAATTATACATGAACTATTATACGAATTATGCAGCTCTGAAGTAGTAAGGCATCCACAGGCGTGGAAAACTGCGAATGTCCTCTGGGGCAGTTCCGGTAATAAGTCCATGACCAATTGCGCTAAAGAGTCACCGAAGTCATCACAAGAAGCAGAATTTTAAGCACTTTCTGATAAGCAAAAACAGGCATCTCTGCATTTGAAATTTTGCCGAGCAGTGTGACGCCATTATAATAAGCAGTGGAAGGAGTGCACAGCAAAGACATGTCGACTATAGAATGGATAAATACCTCCAGACCTGGCATTTTAAGCTCTGTATTACAAAAACGGCGTCGGCAGCCTTTCATCTCAACAAGGAAGCTAAACGTGAGTTGCAAGTCAATTTCAACGATTAAACCCTTCCCTTTTGCTCCAACCCTAAATACCTCGGAGTAACGTTGGGCATTAAGCTCGCGTATCGCCGTCACTTCGCAAAAAGCTGGTATCACGCGTCGCACTGTTTGAGGCGGCGTGCTGGTTTGGGCTGGAATGCTGGGGAAACAACCCTGCCAACAGCCACCCTATCCCTGGTCCATTCAACAGCAGAGTACCCTGTTCCTGCCTGGTGCCGTAATGTTCATATCTGCCCATAGATCCTGTCATCAACGATGCCTTGCGAACTGTGACTGGATGCCAGCGTCTTATACCAGCGGATATTTTTCATATCCTCGCGGACAGTGGTGTAGGAGGCGGGTACATTGGCGGATTTAGGGAGCGCGGGGCCACCATCTTAGTTTTGGGGGCCCCACGTAAGTGTGACCTATTTGGTCGCTTGTCTTAAAAACTTTAAAATTTGCCCGGCTTACGTATAGTTCCTCTTCAAAGTTTTATCTTTTGTGGTGCCCACTTCGGTTCTATGATTGGCTTAGAGATCTTCAACAGAAATTAAAGCTTTTCCTACATTCTTCTCATCAACAAATGGCAATGTGATTTTTTATTGGAATTCAAAGCTTTTTTGCGTAGTTCAGAAGTTCTCTTCGTTAAATTTCCGTGATTTCTAACTTTTCGTGTAAGTTTTTTTCGGATATATACACTTTCATGCGGGACGGTGTTGCCGCCCTCGAAAATATCGTGTAGTTGCCGTCCTGATTAGCTATACGTAAACTCCTTTGTTGTATTAGCCACATATTTTAAGGACCAAACAAGCACAATACTATCAATGAACCAGTGGCGTACGCAGAAAAGTTTCATGGGGGTTTCATTCAATGGCGTGTGGTGTCATTTGTATTTGCTGTGCGTTGTTTGTGACGTCATAATTTGACGTTATATTCATGTTTTCCAAACCAACGGTTTGGTGAAATTTGCGCTGATCAGTCATAGCAGACAAAATAAAGACGATTGTTTTGGATAAAATGAACTATCGACAAACACAGACTTAAACATGCGTAGTGGGCAAAAGGTCTGCAAAAGTGGTGAGATGGTTTCTGGATGGAGACGATAACCCAAATTCCCACCAAAACCTAATTATTACTTTTTGGCCCATTTACAATGTTCCTTGAAATTTGCATGCAAATTCATTCCGCGGTTTTTGCATTAAATCGCCAACTTAACTAGCAAAAAGTATGCGAAAAAAAATGTATCCCCTTTGTGCAAGTAATAAAGTTTTTGTGAAATATTAAGCTCAAGGGGGGGGGGTTCAACCACAACCACAACCCCTTGCGTACGTCCTTGCAGTGGACACGGACTATTTATGCCGTTTTTTAAGTTGTCATTTTCCAAGCAATACAAACCACAGAGTTTTAATCCTCCAGGGATCGGCAACTTTTTGCTAACTGTGCTCCGACTTAAAGGTTTCAAATCATTCAGTGTACCAACAACACACGAATGTTTATACAAGTCAGGGTCAATGCACCTTATGTGTGAATCATAACAATATCAATATGTAAGACATAGAGCGTCTGCGTACACCTTAGAAATTTCTTGTCGTGCCAAATGTGGTACGCGTTCCCTAGGTTGCCTACCCCTGCTCTATGCTATAGGTCAGGGGTCACCAAACTACGGCCCGCGGACCAAATCCGGCCCGCGAAGCCATTTCATCCGGCCCGCGTAGACATTTTGCCAATGAGGAAAAACAATATAACAAAGGAAAATTTGTTGATTTGGCAGAAACATTT